>Ga0268262_10000048_pt1 | contig 135880 bp, 136 predicted proteins | sample TergutNc150P3_FD_190354 | JGI IMG/M metagenome (GOLD analysis project Ga0268262, IMG submission 190354) | Nasutitermes corniger P3 segment gut microbial community from laboratory colony in Florida, USA - Nc150 P3 (SPAdes) (version 2) | ecosystem: Host-associated > Arthropoda: Insects >...
GTTGTTTTCTTTTGCTGAACCTGTTCCTGAGTTTGTTTCTAAACCTAACATGAAGCCGTTGCGCTTCGGTTCCTATGGTTAGATTTTCTATCGTGAGGCATCAACCTTTTTCGGTTTGATTTTTACGTGAGGCACTACGGATATAACATTGCGCGTGAAAAATATCCGTTGACAAATCCCCGACAGTAGTGTGCAATTTAATACGGGGGCTAAATTGAGTGAATTAACAGAAAACAGGAGAAGCATAAGAAAATTCAAGGCTGATATACCGGTTACCAGAGAGCAGATTAACCGTCTTTTGAGCGCCGCTATGATGGCCCCGTCCGCGAATAATTCGCGCCCCTGGGAATTTATCGCAATTACAAAAAGGGAAGTTCTGGACGAAATAGCCGGAATTCACCCTTATGCCGGTATGTGCAAAACTGCGGCTGCCGCCATCGTTGTCGTTGTAACTCCTCAAACAAATGAAATCCCGCAAGGATATTATCCTCAGGACTGCGGGGCCGCCACAGAGAACATTCTTCTTGAAGCTGTCTCTCTGGGGCTTGGTTCATGCTGGTGCGGCGTATACCCGAGACAGCAGCTCATTGCTTCGTTCAGGGAGCTTTTTAAAATCCCAGAGGCAAAAATACCTTTTTGTGTAATCGCGCTCGGCGTTCCCGATGAAGCTCCCGAAAGAAGGGGTTTTTTTGAGGAAGCAAAAGTAACCTATATTGATTAAAAAAAAACGGTAATGCCGGAAAAAACATATTTAGCCTTAGGCGCGCCGGATAAAATTTTTGACGATGCGGAACTTGAAGAGCTTTTCTCCCAGGCTCTTTCAAGAGCGTTATCTGACATAAACGATTCAGGGCATGTCTTAACAGTTCCGCCGGATATTACCCGCATCCATTCCCGCGCCGGTTTTTTTAACCGAAATCGCGGCGAAGCGTCTTGGAGACCGGTTTACAGCGGCGCTTCCCGCGCTTGGAACGCATACGCCGATGGAAAACGGCGAAATTAAACGGATGTTCGGCGCAATTCCAAAAGAAAAATTCCGCGTTCACAATTGGCGCGATGAAATAACGGAACTTGGACGCATCGAAGAAAAATGGGTGGAAAACGCCTGCGAAGGGGCGGTAAAGTATGACTGGCCTGTTCAGGTAAATAAATTGCTCAGCAAAGATACGCCTGAAGGCGGTAATTTTTCACTTGTATTGAGCATCGGGCAGGTTGTTCCCCATGAAGTTGCGGGCATGGCAAACCATGCAAAAAATATCTTTATCGGAACAGGCGGAAAAGAAGCCATTGATAAAAGCCACTTTGCGGGCGCTGTTTACGGAATGGAACGTATCATGGGCAGAACGGACACTCCCGTGCGCGCTCTCTTTGACGAAGGATTGCGGCGTTTTGAACCAAAGATGCCGCCAATTCTTTGGGCGCTCACCGTTGCCGGTGAAAGGAAAGAAACTGAAATTACAGAGGGAAGTACGCAGGCGGTGCGCGGGCTTTTTATCGGATTTGGCAGGGAATGTTTTGAAAAAGCCGCCGCCCTTTCACGGGAAATCAATGTCAATGTTATAAACGAACCTGTTAACAAGGCGGTTGTTTATCTTGATCCAAACGAATACCGCACGACATGGCTTGGAAACAAGGCCGTCTACAGAACGAGGATGGCGATTGCCGACGGCGGCGAACTTGTAATACTCGCTCCCGCGCTTGAACGTTTCGGCGAAGACTTGCAGGTTGACGCAATAATCAGAAAATACGGTTACCGCGGCGCAGCTGAAATAATCGCTGAAACGGCAAAAAACCCGGAACTTGGGGAAAATTTAAGCGCCGCAGCCCATCTGATTCACGGTTCAAGCGAAGGGCGTTTTACAATCCGCTACTGCCCCGGCGAAAAGCTTTCAAGAAAAGAAATAGAATCTGCCGGATTTGAATATGGCGATTTAAATGAAGCGTTTGCGCTTTATAATTTTAATAAACTAAAAACCGGCTGGAATACTGTAAACGGTGAAAGAATTTTTTATATAAATAATCCGGCTCTTGGTTTATGGGCAAATAAGGGAGTATTTAGATAAATTTTGTTTTATCATTGGAATTAGGTTTAAAAAGCATTATACTAACTAATAATGAAACATTCAATATTAACAGCTTCGTTAAAAGCAAGCGCATTTATTCTGTTTTTCTTGTTATTCGCCCAATGTTCTACATTCCAGGTACAAAAAAGCGACTCTGATGATATTTCTCAGATAAATGAAGAAGAAAAAGAAGAATATGTTTATGAAATTCCGCTTATTCATACGGGAGGCAACCTTCCTGTCTCGGAATTCGGGGAAATTTGGGCTTATGTTGTCGCCGGCAGCGAGTCTGCCCTTACAAGAGGGCTTCCTCTTTCCGATATCGGCTATTTCGGAGCGGAGATTGACGCTTACGGCTCTCTTACAGACGTGCCCAGAAGGCAGAACCTAACATTTCAGGGAAAAGTGCACCTTGTCGTGGCGTGCAACAGCCGCTCGCTTACGCATTTTGTCCTTATCGGCGACAGGCCGGAACGAAAGACATTAATCGCGGATTTGGCTGCCGCGACGAGAAATTATGACGGTTTACAGATAGATTTTGAAAACGTACCGGCGCGGGACGGGAATGCGTTTCTTTCTTTTCTTACCGAATTGCGCGCAGCCATACCCGGCAAAATTTTCACTATCGCCCTTCCTGCCCGCACAAGAAAGATCGCCGACGACGTTTACGATTATGAAAAAATCAAGCCCATTGTTGACAGAATCCTCGTTATGGCCTACGACGAACACTGGTCAGGTTCAAATCCCGGCTCTGTAGCTTCAATGGACTGGTGCAGAAGAGTTGCGGATTATTCAATACGCGCAATAGGGCCTGAAAAACTAATCATGGGGCTTCCTTTCTACGGTCGCGCGTGGGGCGATTACAGTCCGTCCCGGGCGCTTATTAACAGAACCATACAGGGAATTATCAGGGATGAAAAAGTGGCGGAAGTCAAGTATGAAAACGGAATTCCGGTTTTTACCTACCATAAAAACGTGTCTATAAAGGTTTATTTTGAAGACGAAAAGTCGCTTACCGCCCGTATGGCAATGTACAAATCAATGAACGTAGGTTCTATCGGCTTTTGGCGGCTCGGACAGGAAACACCCGAAGTCTGGAAGTACCTGAAACTGTCTCCAAAGTAATTGAATGAGGTTGTCCGTATCGGACGCCTCTTTACCGGCGGTTAGACGTTTCCTCCTGAAACTACGGATACAAATGTTTCAAGCAGAATAATAACCGCGCCGTATACAATAAAGAACAGATAAAGCAGGCATTTCATTACGCGTAATAAAGAGGGGCGGCGGACAGTATGATAAATATTGATAATAAGTTTAAATAACGAACAGACGCATAAAATAAACGCTGAATACCTCAGTACGAGCAGCAAAAAATACAGGGTTGTATCGTTTAAATTCATATCAAGCAAATAAAGCGCAAGGGCCGCAAGCGAAACGGTCAGGCACAGGTAAAGCAAAGTTTTTTCAATTTGCTGAGTTATGATAAATATTTTTTTAAACAGTTTCATTAATCAATCCTTATTGTCAAAAACCCGGTTTATATATAATATAATACAGTATGAAAAAATTTTTTATTGTTTTTTTCCTTTTGATTATTCTCGGCGGCGTCTGTTTTTTCTTCGGTTGGGTCCAGCTTGAAGTTCCTCCGGGCTCGTATGGCGTAATCATTTCAAAAACTCACGGAATAGACCCTGAAATTGTAAAAGTGGGAGAATTCCGCTGGTTATGGTACAAGTTAATACCCACAAATGTAAAAATTGCCGTTTTTAAACCGGAAACCGTAAAAATTCCTGTAGACTTTAACAGTTCCCTGCCTTCGGGGGACAATTACGCCTCGTTTGCCGGCATGAACAGAGCCGATTTTACATGGAATCTTAGAGGGGAAATTACTTTCAATTTGGAACCGGATATGCTTGTAAATCTGGTATCACATCAAAATATCGCGGATCAACAGGCCCTGGATGCGTATTTACAGGATTTGGCGCAGAGTATCAGGGTAATTATTTTAAGAACGATCTCCTCTATCGATACTGATGATCAACGCCTGCAAAGAATCTTGTCGGGAAATACCGATACACGGATGGAACAGGAAATAAGAAACAGATTTCCGGAAATTCGTGATTTTTCGTTTATATTAACTTCAGCAAGGTTTCCTGATTTTACCTTATACAGACAGGTCCGTCTTTTATATGAAGAATTTTTGTCAAAACAGCGTGAACTGGTTTCCAGCGCGTTCGGAAAAAGAGCGGAAAGTCATATTGATATCCAGCTTCGCTTTATTGAATGGGAAGGTTACGGTGAATTATTGACAAAATACCCCATTTTATTGGATTATCTTGCGTTAACCGGAAACAAGGAATAGTAACCCCTGCCCCTCCCTGTTTGTTGTTGAGTTAACATAGTAAATAATGTACCTTTTAAGTGTGGTTTTAAGGAGTAATTATGCAAAAAGCAGCGGCTTTTTTACTGTTATTGCTGATTTGTATGCCAATTGTGCTTGCCGCTCAGGAAGAAAATTCGCCGAATAATCCCGATTGGGACTATTATTACGATGATGTGAATTCCAAAGGAGATCAAACATTTATAATTTCTCTAGGCGCTATATTCCCGACAATTTTTCGCAATAACGGGAATACAATCGACCATAAATTTACACCTCCTGTCGGAGGAACAGGCTCTCTTTCCTATAATTATTATATAACCAAACATATTTTTACCGGAATTGAAGTTGACGGTATGTTTCTTAGAACATTGGGAAACAATATGCTGTTTATTATTCCGGTAGGCGTAAGAGGAGGGTATCAATTTAACTTATCCAGATTTGAATTTCCAATAAGTGCGGTTTTCGGTATGGTATGGCATCGTTACTTGAATCAAGGTTATTTCGGTATTTTCGCAAAGGCCGGAGGAGGCGCTTTTTTCAGAGCTACAAACAACTGGTCATTCGGCCTTAGTACAAACTGGTATTGGTTTCCGCAATGGACAAAACCTGAATCAGAAAGCGTCTACGGAAATATGATTGACGTGATACTTTGCGCCCGTTATCATTTCTAATATTAATGGTGAAACTTATGAAAAAATTAATTTTATATTTTTTATTAATTCCGGTGTATTTATTATTTGTTACCTGCAATGATCCGATTTTTTACAATATTTCCCAGGAAGAAGAGTTACTTGACCCAATAATTGAAGGATCTCCGACCAATTTTGTAATGTTTAACAATTATATGTATGTAGCTTCCGGACAGAAACTATATAAATATAAAGGTACATATTCGGGGCATACAGACAGAGGATCATGGGAAGATACAAGCCCAACCGGAAAAAGAATATTCGCGCTTGCCGTTGCAAATAACAATATGTTCGCCTTGTTTGATGACGCCGGCAGAGGCGTTTTAAGAATGTTTAACGGTAATAACTGGAGTTTATTTTCTGAAGCCGCCGAACATAATATTCGATCAATTCATTGTATAAATGACGTGCTTTTTATCGGAGCGGGTGAAAATAATAAATCACTCTATATTCTATACTATGACGGTAATAATTTAGGAAGATTAACAGACACCGGAAGCAGTCTGCTAAACGGAGCCGCCTATAACAGCGAAACAAATACATATTATTTGAGTACTAAGGATTTACTTAACACAACAGACGGAGCCATTTATAATGCAAGCAATCTTTCTGATACAGCAAAAACATTAATATCTGGTATTCCTTTTGTAGGAATAATAAATTGTAATAATAACACTATTTACGCAATTGACCAGAACGGGAAACTCTATATTGTGCCGGGTATTAATGAAATTGCCAGTTTTGCCAATTTAGGAAATTATCTCGCTACAGGCGCGCTTTCAATCTGGGAAAAAGACGGAAAACACCTGCTTCTTGCCGGAAGAAAAGATATAATGAACGCCAGCATTACTTCAGGTTACACATACGGTTATTTAGAATTGGAAATCCTTCCTTTAAACGGTTCTTTCAATGAACCAGGTAAAAAAACTGTCAGCACAGTAAATAACGGCGAAAACGGAAAATATGCCGCCACAATAGGAAAATACCCTGTAAACCATATTTTTCAAGCACCTTTAATCGGCAATGACAAAAATCAAATTCTTTTTGCCTCTACTCAAAAAAACGGCGTCTGGTCATACCGTCAGCGCGGCAATGACTGGCACTGGAATGCAGAACAGTAACAGATTTAATGGACGAGTTATTTTCCGCAAAAAATAAATCAACCGACAAGAACCCGCTTGCAGACAGAATGCGCCCACGTGTTCTCGAAGACATTATCGGTCAGGACCACATTGTAGGCCCCGGACGGCTTCTGCGCCGCGCCATTCAGGCAGACCGTCTTTCATCAATAATTCTTTACGGCCCGCCGGGAACAGGAAAAACATCCCTTGCGGCCGTCATCGCAAACACCACAAGAGCTGCGTTTGAAAACCTGAACGCCGTTCTTTCCGGCGTTAAAGATATTCGTGAGGTAATTGACCGTTCTGACGAACGTTCAAGACTCTACGGACAGAGAACCATTCTTTTTGTGGACGAAGTCCACCGCTGGAACAAGGCGCAGCAGGACGCTCTCCTGCCCTGGGTTGAAAACGGCACTGTAATTTTAATCGGAGCTACAACGGAAAATCCGTTTTTCGAGGTAAACCGCGCTTTAGTAAGCCGAAGCCGTATTTTTCAGCTAAAACCTCTTGGAAGCGCGGAACTGACGGAAACCGCCCGCCGTACCCTTACCGATAAAGAACGCGGTTACGGAAACTGGAACGTTCAATTTGAAGAAGGAGCTTTGGAACACCTTGTTGAAGTGGCGGGAGGAGACGCAAGATCGCTTTTAAACGCGATTGAGCTTGCGGTGGAAACAAGCGTAACGCCCTGGCCTCCGCTTCCCGGCTCGCAGATCAGCATTTCCATGGAAGCAGCCGAAGAGAGCATACAACGCCGTGCGCTTTTATACGACCGCGACGGAGACTATCATTTTGACACCATCAGCGCTTTTATTAAAAGCGTAAGGGGAAGCGATCCTGACGCCGCCCTCTACTGGCTTGCAAAAATGGTCAGGGCGGGGGAAGACCCAAAATTTATTTTCAGGCGCATGATTATTCTTGCTAGTGAAGATGTCGGCATGGCCGACCCTTTCGCGCTTTCCGTGGTTATTTCATGCGCCCAGGCTTTTGAACGCATCGGTTTTCCGGAAGGAAATTTTCCGCTTTCCCATGCCTGCCTATACCTTGCGACAACGCCCAAATCAAACACGGCAATGTCCTATTTTGACGCTCTCAAGGAAGTTGAAAGGGAAGACGCGGAAGTCCCCAACCATCTTAGAGACGCAAGCCGCGACAGTGAAAGTTTCGGGCACGGAGAAGGTTATGTCTATCCGCACGCTTACCGCGATCATTGGGCGGCGCAGCAGTATTTACCGAGTTCCTTAAGAGGAAGGGCTTTCTATATCCCGTCTTCTGTCGGATATGAAAATAAAATCCGCGAAGAAGTTCTTCGTAAAAGAGAATTGCAGGCCGCAATCGTTTTGGGAGAAAACGAAACGGAAGGAGAGCTTCTTACATGGTCTGCGGCGGCGAAAGGACGGGAGGGCTGGTTTAAACGGCTTGAATCCGGGCGCAGCGCGCTTTTGTTAAACGACCGCAATGTCATTTTTAACGCGGCTTCCCCTTCACGCCAGGCCCGCGTGCTTATTCCGTCCGCAAATGACGGCCTTTTACTTTGGGAAAGCCTTCGCCGCTGTCCTGAAGGGCTGACCGCCGCGCTTGTTGATTCCTCTGCGGCGGGCGAAGCCCTGCTGCGTTATGCCGCCGTTCTTGATGAAACAGACAAACCGCTCCTTGCGGTTACTGAAGAAATTCTTCCTTCCGTACAGCAGAGCGAAGAATGGTTTTCCTGTTCAAAATTTGACAATATCATCCTGCGGGGCGTAAGGTTGGCGGCAGAACCTGCTTTGCTTGCGAGCGCGGCAAAACCGTTACTGGCGGAAAAAGGCAGCATTGTACTGCTCTACTCGCCACCGCGTCTTGGAATGCGCATTTCACGCCTGCTTGCCGATGAATGTGATAAAAAGGACTTAACCTCGATTCTGGAAAAGGAAGAAGAGGCGTTTTTCAAACAAACAACGGGCGCTGGTCTTTGGGATTCGGAGGATTTTGAAATTGCCTTTAAAAACGAAGGTTTTACGGTAAACCTACAAAATATCGACCAGAAAGAAGAACGCTTGATCACGGAAAGAGAAACCGCTTCGTGGTTTAATAAGGAACAGGGAAGATGGGGTTCATTTATGTCCCGGAATCTTGAAAAAACAGATTTTTCCGCAATAGAGGACGCCGTCCGTCAAAGGATAAAAAACGGGCCTGTGTTATGGAAATGGCAAAGCGTCTGTTTAAAGGCATTTTTCAACTAAAAAAAATATCCGCAAATTTATAAAAAAATCTAAAGTATTTTACCTTTCCTGCCGATAATAAGAATGGCAGGTTCTGTCTTTGGACGGAAATTCCGCGGTATTCGGACAAACAGGATCAGCTAAACGGGAGCAAGGATGTTCCCGTCCACATTCAAGGAGGATCATTATGATCATCAATCACAACCTGAGCGCAATGTTTGCGGACAGGTCCCTCAAAGTAACCCAGGTTTATCTAAACAAAGACATGGAAAAACTTTCCTCGGGTATTCGTATCAACCGTGCCGGCGATGACGCGTCGGGACTGGCGGTTTCCGAAAAAATGAGAAGCCAAGTACGGGGTCTTAACCAGGCGTCTACCAACGCGCAGAACGGAATCTCCTTCATTCAGGTAGCGGAAGGTTATCTCCAAGAAACCCAGGACATCGTTCAACGTCTTAGAGAACTGTCGGTTCAAGCGGCAAACGGCATCTACACTGAAGAAGACAGAATGTACATTCAGGTAGAAGTTTCACAGCTTGTTGACGAAGTTGACCGGATTGCAAGCCATGCCCAATTTAACGGCATGAATATGCTTACAGGACGTTTCGCAAGAATGACAGGTCAAAACACGGTTACGGCATCCATGTGGTTCCATATCGGAGCAAATATGGATCAGCGCAAGCAGGTATTCATCGGCACCATGACAGCCAGGGGATTGGGCATTCGTCAAATGGACGACAGCTTTATCACTCTTGCGGAACCCGATGGAGCCAACAGAGCAATTGGCACTCTTGATGCGGCACTCACAATTATCAACAAACAAAGGGCCGATTTGGGCGCTTATCAAAACAGGCTGGAACACGTAGTCCGCGGTCTTGATATCGGCGCTGAAAACACGCAGGCTTCCGAATCCAGGATAAGGGATACCAACATGGCCAGCCAGATGGTTGACTATGTGAAAAACCAAATCCTGACACAGTCGGGAACGGCGATGCTTGCACAGGCAAATCAGAGGTCAGGACAAGTATTGCAATTACTACAATAGTGTAGTAGAATACCAATGAAGGGGAAGCCCCGGCCCCAAAAATCCGGGTCACTTCCCTCCTCTGATAAACTGGTTTATCTCCTGACTGCGGGAGTTGTCGGGAGATAAACCTTAATCTGTCCGGTTAATTTTTATTAAACGGACAAAGTGATCTTTGACAAAAACTCTCCATTGCCCTGTTTAACTTTCCGGTAAAAACCGGATGTTTAAACATGCGCGGGACGGTTCGAAACGATCATTCACACCAGTGAAGGCCGTTTCGTTCTGTACGCAGATTATGCAGGCGGTTGCGCGAAACCGTTTGCGGAAGCTGCCCTGCGGAACAACTCCGGCACGGATCGCCGGGGTTAGGCAAAACATGGAGGGTAAAATATGATTATTAATCACAACATGAGCGCTTATTACGCCAATCGAGAGCTTGGCGTAACCCAGTCTGATATGACCAAGAACATGGAGAAATTAAGCTCCGGTTTACAGATCAATCGCGCTGCTGATGACGCATCCGGACTTGCTGTCTCCGAAAAAATGAGGAGCCAGATTCGCGGTTTGCATCAGGCGGAACGCAATATCATGAACGGCGTGTCATTTATCCAGGCTACCGAAGGTTATCTTCAGGGAACACAGGATATTTTGCATCGTCTTCGTGAATTATCTGTACAATCTGCCAACGGCATCTACACCGATGAAGACCGTATGCAGATTCAGGTTGAAGTTTCACAGCTGGTGGATGAAGTTAACCGTATCGCAAGCCATGCCCAGTTTAACGGCATGAATATGCTTACCGGCGCTTTTTCCGCTGATTCACCGACAGGCAGAGTCATGCAGCTTCAGGTGGGCGCGAACATGGACCAAAATGCAAGAATCTATGTGGGCAATATGTCGGCAACAGCTCTTGGTTTGATAGACTCTCAGGGGAATGAAGGAAAGCTTTCCATCGCGGCTCCTGAGGAAGCAAACATGGCAATCGGCACTATTGATGCGGCGTTAAGAACCGTATCAAAACAGCGTGCCGACCTTGGCGCTTATCAGAACCGTTTTGAAATGGCTGCTCAAGGCGTTGCAATTGCAGCGGAAAATATCCAGGCCGCCGAATCCCGCATCAGGGATGCGAACATGGCGTCAAAGATGGTTGACTATACCAGAGATTCCATCTTGTCCCAGAGCGGAACTGCCATGCTGGCCCAGGCCAATATGCGCACCCAATCGGTATTGCAGCTGCTTTCATAGTTCTGATCTTAAAAAATCAGCGCTAAAAGAGACTTCTGGACGTCGTCTTTTTTACGCGGGGACAGTGAAGTTCGCGCCTTCACTGTTCTTATCATTTAACCCGGCGTCAGGTTTTGGAATGTACAAAAGCAATTGCGTATTTTTTAAACCTGCGCCGGGTGATATTTCTGCCATGGATTGGCGGAAATTAAAGGGGCGTCTCCCCTTTTACATGGAGGTACAATATGTCCGTAACAAGTATAGGATATATACCTGTCTCGCCGTCAATACCGCTTCCACAGGATTTTCATAAAGCGGTAAAGCGTGATGATTCTGCTTCTCAAGAAACAAAACCAAAAGAAAAACCTCATGTCATTTTATCTACGGTGGATGATTTACAGAGGGTTTTTAACAGAAAACTGCAATTTGTAGTGGATTACAACTCCAAGCAGGTGGTTGTCAAGGTTATCGACAAAGAAACCGATAAGGTGATCAAGGAGCTTCCGCCTGAAGAATTGCAAAGGCTGCATAAACACATTAAAGAGACTATTGGTATTTTGTATGATGAGATGGCTTAGATAACTGCCGGTGGGCGGTTAAAACCGGATTTTGGGGAGCAGGTTATGTCGGATGTCTACATACCGGGTGTTAGAAGCCGGTTTAACTCGGAAAAAATCATCGAAGACCTGATGAACCTTGAAAGGGTTCCCAGGGACAGAGTAGAACGCAATATCGAAACCCTGCGGCTTCAAAAGGGCTATTGGCAGGAAGTCAGCAAACGTATTACATCGGTACGGGACAGCGCGCGTTTTCTTTATTCTTTTCAAAACCCCTTTAATGACAGAATTGCGCTGTCAAGCAATGAGTCCGCAATTACGGCTTCCACAACAAGAGAAGCGACAGAACAATCATACACTTTTACGGTAAAGCAGACCGCGCAGGCGGATCGTTTTCTGTCCCAGCCTCTTGATGAAAAAATGAGAATAAACTCCGGAAGCTATAAATTTTCAGTCGGCAATGATGAAATTACCGTGGATTTCCGCGGTGGAACTTTAAAGGATTTTGCGGATACAATAAACCGCAGGGGGAGGGATAAAGTATCGGCGAACCTTCTTGCGGTACAGAGCGGAACAAAGTCGTTATTGCTCGAATCCAAAGTAACCGGAGCGCAGAACAGGCTGGGGTTTTCCGGCGACACTGTAGATTTAGTTACCCGTATAGGCATGATGGAACAGGGAAACGACACCCGCAGGGATATCCCTATAAGCGAAAGTACCGTACGCAAAGGAAACCAAAGCTCCGCAAATTACACGATAAATGAAGGAGTGTTACAGATGCCTCCTCAATCTTCCGCTGTGATTCCCCTTGGTTTATCGTTAAGCGCGGATTCCGCTGTCATTTTAAAACTGGATACCCTTACCAAAACAGGCGATAACATAAAAGTTACTCAGCCGCCGCCGGGACCGTCAATTCCGTCCGGCTCCGTAACCTACGGCGGCATCACCGTAAACAACGAACCTTCTGTTGCGCCCCTGCCGGAATGGAAAGCTCCCGCAGTCCCCCAACGCCGTGACGATATGGCGGTCTTAAGCCTTGTTTTCTCCGACGGCACTTCAGCAAAACTGCCCGCGATTACAGACAGCGCGAATTTTACTTCCAGGCAGTATTTTCTCTCCGATATTGCGCAGGGCAGAACCATCGCTTCAATTAATATAGACAATACAAACACCCACCGCGAAATTTCACTTAACAACATTGAAATTATTGATCCGACGCTGACAAGCGGCGGTTTAAAACCCATGAATCCTGTTTCCGTTGCGCGCGACGCCGTAATCACAATGGAAGGAATTGAGATAAAACGCCCTACAAATAATATTGACGACCTTATTCCGGGTCTTACCCTTAACGTACGGGGTATTTCAGAAAGACCGGTGGATTTGAACATCAAAGCCGATGTGGAAGGCATTAAAACTTCGATTATCACTTTTGTCGGAAACTATAACCGGCTTATGGCGGAAATAAACGTTCTTACACGGAACGACGACCGTATTGTGGACGAGTTAACATATTTGTCAACGGACGAAGCCGCCGACATGAGAAAAAGGCTCGGCGTTTTTTCAGGAGACTCCACTCTTGTTAATTTAAAAAATAACCTTATGAGAATAGTAACAGCCCCCTACCCCACCGATCTGGAACGGGACCTTTCCCTGCTTGCGCAAATCGGAATAAGTTCAAACGCAAGCAGGAGCAGCAGTTACGATCCGTCAAGGCTGCGCGGCTATCTGGAAATAGATGAAAAAACTTTAGACGCGGCTCTGGAAACCAAAGTGCCTCAGATCAAACAGCTTTTCGCAAATGACACTACAGGCGATTTACTGGCGAATACGGGCATTGCCTTTAACGTGGATTCCCATGTAAGGCCTTTTGTGGAAATAGGCGGAATTGTTTCCCTAAAAACAAACACAATCGATTCCCGCATCAACCAGGACGAAAGGCGCATTACTACCCTTGATCGCCAGTTGGCGGCAAAAGAACAGGAACTGAAAATACAGTACGCCAGAATGGAATCGGCCTACGCGAGAATGGAACAGATGTCCAACTCCCTTGATAATTTCAGCCAGCAAAACAGAAGCAACAGGTAACGGCGGTATGTATGAAAATAAGGATTAACGGGCAGGAAGCGGACATTACGCTTGAAAATGAAAAAACGCTTGGAGAAATTATCACAAACATGATACAGTGGCTTGAGTCTTCGGGACACAGGCTAAGCGGCATCTCCGTAGACGGCAGTCCAGTACACTACTCTTCGCTTAATGACATTTTTCCCAAAGAAATTGCATGCGTTGAAACGCTTGATTTATACACCAGTTCTTTGGCTGTACTTACCGCGGAGAGTCTTTTATGCCTGCTTAAAGACGCGGAAATTTATGAAAATCTGGACTTTAACGACAGAAAAACCTTTTTTACAAACTGGAAAGAAAGCGTTCACGCGAATTTTATAAACGAACAAATGCCCGACCTTTACAATGTTTTTATCAATTCATTTCAGGGAAACGAAATAAGTCCGCGCGCGGTTATTTCCATAACCGAAGAAAGACTGAGAGAAATAAAAGAGCCCATGAATGAGTTCGAAAAAATACAGCCGCTTTTGGAAGAAACCTGCGAAAGACTTGTAAATCTTGCCCTTGATATTCAAACGGGAAAAGATTCCCGCGCCTCTCAGACAATACAGCTATTTTCCGGTATTTCAGAGAAGATTATTCGCATTGTAAAGCAGTTTGGCATACAGGGATTTATGACTGATGAGACAAACGGGGAAAAACCGATTATCCGTATAATGAGCGAGTTCGGAGAATTGATAAACGAGCTTTCAAACGCCTATGAAAAACACGACACAGTCCTTGTAGGAGACATTGCCGAATACGAAGCGGCTCCCAAATTACAGGAACTATATTCATCAATAATAAAAAAGAGCCGTCAGCCGGCGCAGGCGGAAAAATGACTTGCGGCGCATTAATATTATTATATCCGTTACAGGTATCTTTTACGGATTTAAAGCTGGAAAATACGCACAATCAGGGGCTGGACTTATTAGTTGTTTCCATATTAATCGCGGTAGTAATCGGAACCGTATTAATTATTAATAAGGTAAATAAAAAAGGCGTAAAAAGCGGAAACGGCTCCAAATTAAGAATTCTCCCGCTTTTTACTCTGCACCGTTTGGTAAAAAACATCGGCCTTAACCGTGAACAGAGGAAAATGCTTGATTTCGCGTTTAAAACGGACGAAGTTGTCGATCCGGAAAAATCCCTGTCCACTCCCTCCCTTCTTGACCAGCATTTCAAGCGCGCTTACCGAATAATTGAGCAATCCGCCAGAAACAGCCAGGAAATTCAGCATAAACACGCAGTTCTCTTCTCAACAAGAAACAGGCTGGAAAACAGCGCGTTCGGAGCTGTATCTTCAACGCGTCAAATAAAGGAAGAAACCCCTTTAATAGTCCATTACGGCAAAGACAAGTTAGAACTTTTTGTAATAACAAATAATCCTGAATATTTCGCGGTAGAATCCCCCAAAAACATACTGGGAAGCCTGGTAAAAATACCAAAAGGCGCAAAATTGAATATCATGTTCTTTACGAAAAACAATAAAGGTTTTACTTTTGAAACAAAAGTTTCAGGCTATTCAAATCTGCACGGGCATACGGCAATAATGCTTGCCCACACCAACCAGATAAAATTTTTATCGCAAAGGCGTTACAGAAGAAAGCAGGCAGTTATTGCCTGTTTTTTATATTTAGTGTATATTGAAGGCAGCGGGAAAAAACAACGTTTGATTGTTGACAAACGCCGTATAAACGGAACCATTACCGATATTTCTGTCGGCGGCTGTTCATTAAAGACATCCGCTCCCGTTCAGGCCGGCGCAAGATTCAAAATTGAATTTGCTCATGGGGGCAATAATATAGCGGCTTTGGGGCAGGTATTAAGAATTAACAGGGCAGGTATAAGTACTATTATACATATCAAATTTCTAAGGGTAACGCAGAAATCAATGAATCTGATAAACGCTTTTGTTTATAATTATACAGATGATTGACGACATATAAGAAAGGGGACAAAAATGAAAGTTATTACGATTAAAGACATGATTAGAAAAGACATTCCCATTTATTACCGAAAATTATATACCGGTGTCGCCGTTATTGAAATGAACAACGGCAATGAGGATTTTCGTGTTGATTTTTCAATAGAGTATAAACCCACAGGCCAAAAAGAAATTATAGTGACTTTTATTGACAAGATAGATTATCCGCTAATTCCCATCAGCAGGGAACTGAAAAAAATCATTAACGAAATGGAATCAGTCGGGGGGCTTCCTGACTGAGTTTGTCTCTGAATCTCCTCAAGAGACTTTTAATATAGGACGCCGTATAGCAGCTTTGCTTTTACCCGGTTCTGTAATTGCCCTGAACGGAGTTCTTGGCAGCGGAAAAACAAATCTTGCAAAGGGTATTGCCTGCGGGCTGGGTATTGACGAAAATATTACAAGTCCGACATACACAATTATCAACGAATACCAGGCTTCATGCGCGTTCTACCATATTGACGTATACAGGCTGAATAACGATAAAGATTTTGAAGATATCGGGGGAAATGAAATTATTAACGGCGGCGGCATTTCCGTTATTGAATGGAGTGAAAAAATCCAAAAATCGCTGCCGGAAAACAAAATCACAATCTCTATGGAAATAACGGGGCCTTCTTCAAGGCTGTTACGCATAGAAGGACTGGATAATCTATGAATCTTCTTGCGATTGACAGCTTCTGCTCCACTCTGTCGATTGCCGTTTCGCGTAACGACGTTATTTATTATTCACAGACAGAGGCAGGAGTAAAACATTCCGAAATAGCGATGGGCCGCGTTGACGGACTCTTAAAAAACGCGCTGCTTGCCGCGGATGATCTGAACGGCATTCTGTGTATGGGCGGTCCCGGTTCGTTTACGGGGCTTCGGATTGGGTTTTCAATCGCCAAAGGGCTTTCTCTCGCCCTTTCCGTTCCGTTTATTCCCGTTCCGACCATGGACTGCATAGCTTATCCCTTTCGTGACGGAGGCCTTGCGCTAACGGTCATGGAAGCGGGAAAAACAACATGGTTTTTCGCGCTTTACAGCGGTGGAAAATGCCTGATGCGGGCGGCGGAGGGAGAAATATCCCATATAGCCGGACAAATTGAAAAATTAAATACGGAAAACATCGTCTTAACAGGCCCCGGAGCGGCTTCGCTTTACGATAAACTTCCGCAGAATATAAAGAAAAATCTTACCGCCGCGTTTGAACAAAGAGGATACGCGAAGGAACTGATTTTTATCGCAAATAAAGATAAATTATTTGATAACGTTGACAGTTCTGCGCTTTGTTTTTCAGGCCCTCAATATTTTAAGAAAACAGACGCGGAATTGAATCTAGGCTGATGCCGACAGCCGCTTTATAAATTTGTTTGTTTCCATTTCTTCAAAAGCCTGTTCTAAAAATTTATTTAAAAAGAGCATCCTGTCTCCGTCTTTCCAGCGTAACAGCGTTTGAGGAATACAATCTTCAATATTGCAGGCAAACCGGTTTTTAAACAAATTCTTGTCGGGCCCTTCGCAATACCTGAATCCCATAAGCAGGCTGTCGCGCATTAAATCCGCTTTATTTATATTTTCACAGACTGCCGTACTTATCCGCGGGTTTTTAATATACTCGTTTACATCGGGAGCATAGGTAAAACGCTTTGCGGTCCCTTCATCTTCGTCAATGACAGTGCCCGACGCGGAAGGACCTGCGCCCATCCAGCCTTCCATACGCCAGTACCTGATATTATGCAAACATCTTCCATTTTCCCGCGCAAAGTTTGAAACTTCGTATTGTTTAAATCCGGCGGCTTCAAGAACGTCTTTCGCGGCAAACCAAAGCAAATCGGACATGTCTTTGTCCGGAAGGGAAATCTCATTTCCGTTAATCCGTTTTTCAAGATTCGTATTTTCTCCCAAAGTAAGGCTGTAAAGCGAAACGTGCGCGGGGTTAAAAGCAAGAAGCGTTAATGCGTCATCCTCGGCAATTTTTTCATCCTGAAAAGGAAGGCCGGTAATAAGGTCTGCGCTTAACGCGCCCGGGAAATAGGCCGAACAAAGGGCAAGACGCTCCTCAAGCAAATCAAGCCGCCCTATACGGTTTACGGCTTTGCGTGACGGTTCATGAAAAGTCTGCACCCCAAGGCTGAGTCTGTTAACTCCGCCCTCCCTGCATTCGCAAAGAAACTCTTCCGAAGCGGATTCAGGATTAGCCTCGACAGTAAACTCTACAGGAGCAAACGCGGGTATTCTTTTTAAAGCGTCAAGCAGAAGACCGATACGTTTTCCCATAACGGAAGGCGTTCCGCCGCCGATGTATACCGCAGGTATTTCCTTAACTTTGAAAAAATCAACCTGATTATTAACATCTTTTATAACCGCATTGATATATGCGTCAAAAAAATCGGCGTTTTCTGGAATTACCGAATAAAAATCACAGTAATCGCATTTTGCCCGTTTTTCGGAAGCGGCGCAAAAGGGGATATGAATATAAAGCGAAAGGCTTTCATTCACGGATAATTACAGCAGCCCTATTTTCAAAATAGGCCATATCCGTAATACAGCTTTTGCGGTAATCAATGACGGCGATATCGCCCCCCATGTCCTTGAGTCGTTGGTATTGCTTCTGTCATCGGAAATTACAAAACACTCGTCCGGTCCAAGAATTACCGGAGCCATATTTCCCGAAAAGGGAATTGATTCATCCCAGAGGGCGGGAACTTTCGGAATTTCCGGATGATACGGTTTATCCGATAGTTCAAATTCCGTAAGGCTGTACGAATTGTTTGCGGTTTTTACCCTGAAAATATAGTTGGTCATGGATACTTCATCTCCGGGAAGGGCGATAACACGTTTAATATAATACTGCCCGGCGGAGGAGAAAATATTAACCCTTTGCAGGGTAAAAAACCTTACAACTCCGTCAACAATGCGCAAGGGCAGTTTCTGTTCCCTGTTATGCCCCATATCAATCAACACAATATTTCCGCGCTTGAAAAAAAGGTTCTCTTCACTCTCTTTTTTATTGAACCACGGAGGCATCCTGAAAGATGAAAAAATTATTCGATCCCCTGACGCCAAAGCGCTCTGCATTGTATCGTTATCCAGCGTCCAAACCGAAAATATAAATGCGGTAAAACAGTTATATACAGCATACAGAATAAATAATATAAAAAGGAATTTTAAAATCCTGTAGCGCTGATATTGCTGCGCTCTGTAGGAATACTGCGTCCATTTATTAAACATAAACTGCCGCCATTATTTTATCCTTCCCATCCGCCAGTAAGGCCAGTAAATTATCATCCCATTGCCGAGCACTCTGGATACCTTAACAGGCCCGAAAAACCTCCCGTCCCTTGAATTATCACGGTTGTCTCCGAGAGGAAAAATTCTGCCCTCGGGAACATACCAGCCCAGCCTGTGTCTGGCAAGAAGCGCGGTATAACGGCTTTCATGGGGAGCGGCTTTCCGCAGCGTTTCAAGTCTTGCCCTGTCATGCGCCAAAAAATCGGGGTAACGCAAATCGGCGGAAGGGGAAGCCTGCGCGATTAATTTTTCAGAAGCGTATATCCCCCTGTCCGCCCAGCCCGAAATATGCCCCGCGGCCGTAAGAGCGGGATATTGATCCTGCGGCATAAGCCTGCTGACATTGTGCACGCGTCCACGGAGAACGTTATACTCTCTTTCGTCGATCCAGCGGTCTTCACCCGCGAAACGTATTTTCATTTCACCGTTTTCAATAATAAAACGGTCCCCTGCCTGTCCGACCGCCCTTTTGATAAGAAAGTGAACCCTTGGGTCCCCGCTTTCGTCCCTGTCTATATCAACAATCGACAGGGTAAGCATATAGATAAGGCGCTGGGCTATGTCAAAGACAGGACCCCGGGATATGTATGAGGGGTTTTCAAAAATTATAATGTCGTTTCTTTTCGGTTTTACGGGACTCGGCATTTTTAAAACGCCGGGCAGAAGTTCAGGCCCGTAAATGATTTTATTGACAAAAACGTGGTCGCCGATATTCAATGTATCGATCATTGAACCGGAAGGAATCCTGTATGCCTGAACAAGGTATTGATTGATAAGCAGAACCATGCAGGCGGCCCATAAAAACGCCTCAATCCAGTCCAGAACGGGATTTTTTGCCTTTCGTTTTTCTTTTTTAATGCGGCGTCTTCTGTTCCGCCATGTTAAATAATTTTCGGTAACCAATTGAACGCGATCAAAAAAATCCGCCTGTTTTTTACTCTGTAACATTCAGGACATTTTAACATTAATTAAAAGCTTTAAGCAATGGATTTGCGCCGCCATGCTTTACATCAATGCCTTTTCCGTTGTATAAATAACTTGTCAAGGAGGGAGTTCTTTTGCTGAAAGCCATAGGTAAATTGATCATTGCTTTAAACGGCAATATAAAAAAGAGTCAGATAGCCGCAGGATTGGCATGGGGAGTGCTTCTGGCGTTAATTCCCGGCGGCAGTATTTTCGGAATTGCGCTTTTTATAGTCTCTTTTTTCTTCAGCCACCACCATTGGTCAAAAATATTTTTAATGATAGTTTTAAAACTTATATCTCCGTTATATATCTATTGGGTGGATTTTGCAGGCTGGGAGATTTTAAATTATGACGCATTCCTTCCGTATTTTACCACCATGTACAATATGCCCTTTGTTCCTTTTACCAAATTCAACAACACTCTTGTTATGGGGGGGCTTGCGTTAGGGATTGTTCTTTGGCTTCCGTCTTTCCTTGTTTTCCTTGCTTTGATTCCCCTTTACCGCAATCATATCGCCGTAAAAATAAGAAATTTAAAAATAGTCAAAACGATAGCGGGTTCGCCGTTCCTCAAGATCATTGACACGGTCTTTTTTAAATAAGTCGCCGGACAGGCCCAAAAACCAAAAGGAGCTTCAGGTGGAAAACGAGAAAACAAAAATTGAAAAACCGGCAAAGACTCCGGGTAAATTTAAAAAGCCTCTGAACAGTAAAAAATTCGAAAAATACTACGTTAATTACATAGAACACCCGCAGGATAAAAAATTCTTTTTGTCGTGCTTTGAAAAACAGGATGATTATTACGCAATCCGAACCGATCTGACAAAAACCGACGTTAAAAAATTAATGGGAATTGTAAAATGGGTAGGTAAAAACCACAAAGGGCCTGTAAATTTCGTACCCCTTGTCATTGTGGGCGCGGTAATTGCCGCTGCCGTTATTTTCTTTACCGTTTACGCCAACCCCCTTCTTGAGCGTATTCTGGAAAACTCGCTAGAATCAATCTTTGAGGCAAAATCCGATGTTGACAATTTCCGCCTGTCATTGATCCGTTTCCGTATTTCCATAGGCGCTGTTACGGTGGCGAACCGCGACAGCCCCATGACAAATTTATTCCAGATGGGAAGAACAGAGGTACGCCTGAAACCGGACGCGGTGCTGCGAGGAAAGGTTTACATAGAGGAAATCCGCGCCGACACTATCCGGTTCGGAACACAAAGAGCGGTATCAGGCGCGTTACCGGGAAAACCGCCGAGGGAAAGAGAAGAAAGGCCCAAAACCGAAACTCCGCCTCTAGTCGATTTAAGAAATTTCGATGTGATGGCGCTTTTAAACCAGGAATACGATAAACTCAGTTCGCCGAAGATGTATGACGAAGCGATTAACGCCTACAACGAAGCCGTCGCAAAATGGAAAAATCAGGTAGAAAGCACAAGAGCAAAAGTCGAACAGGTGCGTTCGGCTTCCGCGCCTGTTTTAAGCATTAACGTAAACTCTCTTCGCGATGCTGAAACAATCACAAGCACAATACAGAGCGTAAACAATCTTGTAACTTCAGTGCAGAGCACTACAGACGAAGCGGCAAACATTGTAAACGGCATTCAAAACGACATAAACACGGCGCTGCAGCTTGAACAAAATGCGCGTAACGCGTTGATTAGCGACATTAATCATTTAAAATCGTATGTTGATCTCGGAAGCGGCTCGGCATTTGCGGCTCTGGAGCCGTTTATAAGGGATATTCTTTCCGATACGGCGGAACAATATTTGGATTACGGCATCATAGCGCTGAACGCGCTTGAAAAATTAAAGGCTCTTGCCGACGCCCAGCCAAAAAATCAAAAACCGAAAAAAGAGCCTAAAGTCGTTTTTAAAGGCCGAGATGTGATATTTCCTTCCATCGCATATCCGAAATTTTTTCTCGGCATACTTGCGTCCGATTTTACCCTTGACGCATGGAACTGGGCTTTTGACCTTAGGGACGTAAGTTCCAACCCCGATCTTACGGGAAAGCCTGTTACCCTTTCTTTGGGACTTACGGAATCAGGCGGCGTTTTACAGAGGCAGGCGGGTTTTAAGGGAAGCGCGGATTTCAGAACCAGAACAAGAGAGCGCTTCAGCGCGGCTGTAAACGGGAAAGGTTTTCCGGTAAGCCTTGGGGATCAGCTGAACAGAATCGGGATAAACGGTTTTACCGGCAATTCGGAATTTTTAGTTTCTTTATCGGGGCTTACAGACGGCGGTTTTTCAGCCGGCGGCGACATAGGCATTAACCGCGCCCAGCTCATAAATCCCATAGGCACTTTGGCGGAAGCGGCTGATACGGCCATTAGGGAAGCCGAAATGATCAATCTTGGTTTTCAATATATCCATCATGCTGATAAAAATGACGAATTCAAACTTACGTCGAATATCGCGGAATTAATCGCAAGAGCCGTCCGGCGCACGGCTGAACAGTACGCGCAGAGAGCTATGGATGAAATTGAACGCGCTTTGCGCGCAAAAATCAACGAACATATTGACGGCAGATTTGTCAATAAAGACGAACTTGATCTTCTCTTTAGAACCGCAAGGGGAGACAAGGCCGCGGTTGACCAGTTGAAAACCGCCCTTACAAACAAAAAGGAAGAACTTGAAAGAAGACTGAGAGACGAAGCCTCGCGCAGGATAGAGCAGGTAATTCCCGGGCAGATTCCATCAATACCGAATATTCCCAGATTTCCCGGTTCTTAAACCAGTACGGAAAGTTTTTCTCTTAAGAATTCGCTCTTTTCCTTAAGACCGATGTTGCCGGTTGTAAGCAAAAGAACGTTAGGCTTTTTTTGATCAAATTTCACTTTGCCGGAAGATTCCTGTATAAGCCTTACGAGCCCTTCTACTTTTATGCGGGAAACTTTGGCGAACTCGATTTTGACTATACCGCCCCTTTCCTTAAGAGAGGAAACAGCAAGCCGGCGGCAGATTATCCTGATCTCGGCCAGAGCCAAAAGCGAAGCCGCTTCATCCGGCAGAGGGCCGAACCTGTCCAAAAGTTCCGAGTAAACCCTCTCAAGCCCGTCTTTGTCGTTGATGGCGGCTATCATTTTGTAGATTTCCATTTTTTCCTGAGGCGTATCAATGTATGAGTCGGGAATAAACCCCGAATACTCCAGTTCCAAAAAGGATTCCGTTTCTTCCTCATAATTTGAATCCTCAAGCCGCCTGACAGCTTCTTCCAGCAGTTTGACATAAAGATCAAAGCCTACCGAATAAATAATTCCCGACTGTTCGCGTCCCAGAAGGTTTCCGGCTCCCCTTATTTCCATATCTTTCATCGCAATTTTAAAGCCAGAACCCAGCTCCGTAAAATCAGAGATTGTCTGAAGCCTCTTCATGGCTATTTCCGAAAGCGATCTTTGGTTAGGATAAAAAAGATATGCGTAAGCCGTACGATCAGAGCGGCCTACCCTACCCCTAAGCTGGTAAAGCTGGGAAACCCCGTACATATCGGCGCGGTCAATTATTATTGTATTGACATTGGGAATGTCTATTCCGTTTTCAATAATCGTTGTAGAGACCAGAACGTGAAAACCGCCGTGAATAAAACGGCGCATAACGTCCTCAAGATCGTGCGCGTCCATCTGTCCGTGCGCGGTTTCTATCAGCATCTCGGGAAGAAGTTTTTCAAGTTTATAGCGCGTTTCATCAAGGGTTTCTATCCGGTTATGAAGGAAAAAAACCTGCCCGCCCCTTTCCGCCTCATGGCGGACCGCCGCGGCGATTTTACTGCTGTCAAACTCTTCGACAAATGTTTCTATAGGAAGCCGCCCCGGAGGAGCGGACGCCAAAAGGCTCATGTCGCGTATTTTTACAAGACTCATGTGGAGGGTGCGCGGAATCGGCGTCGCGGAAAGCGTAAGACAGTCAACGTTTGTCTTTAACTCCTTAAGCCTTTCCTTGTCCTTTACGCCGAAACGCTGCTCTTCGTCTATTACAAGAAGCCCGAGATTCCTGAATTGCACATCACGCTGGATAATCCGGTGCGTGCCGACAAGCATATCAATTTCGCCTTTTTTAAGCTGTTCAAGAATTAAACGCGTTTTTTTTCTGTCGACAAAACGGGAAAGCATCGCGATATTTACCGGAAAGCGTGAAAAACGTTCCAGAAAATTTTCATAATGCTGTTCAGCAAGTATAGTGGTAGGAGCGAGAAACGCCGTCTGCTTTCCGCCCATTACGGCCTTGAAACAGGCGCGCAAGGTTACTTCGGTCTTGCCGTAGCCGACATCGCCGCAGACAAGCCTGTCCATAGGAAAAGGGCGTTCCATGTCCTGCTTGATCTCCTGAATGCAGCGGAGCTGATCTTCCGTTTCCTCAAAAGGAAAAGCCGCTTCAAACATTGTCTGCCATTCGGTATCCGCCGGAAAGGCATAACCTCGGGCTTTCTTGCGCTTTGAGTAAAGTTCAATCAGTTTTTCAGCGATGTCCTCTACGGATTTTTTTACCCTGTTTTTACGGCTCTCCCAGCTTTTCGAGCCAAGTACGTCAAGGCGGGGAGGCTGGCCTTCGCTGCCGATGTAACGCTGGATAAGGTTTACCTGTTCGACAGGAACAAACACCTGTTCTTCATCCGCGTATTCAAGATGAATATAATCCCTCTCACGTTCAAGAGTATTGAGCCGTTCTATGCCCTTGAAAAGACCGATGCCGTGGTTTACATGAACAATGTAATCGCCGGGGTTAAGTTCAACAAAAGTATCAATTGGGCTTGATTTTACGGTTTTAAGAGAACGCAACGGCCTTTTACGCCTGCCGAATATCTCGTTTTCCTGTATCAGCATGAATTTTATATCAGGCAGCGAAAAACCTGCCGTAAGCGGCGTTGACATTATTGACAGGGATTTGTTCGGTTCAAGGATCATTTTTATGCGCTGCGCCTGCACTTCCGATTCCGCGGCTACCGAAATTTGCCAGCCGCCGCCGAACAGTGAATTGAATTCTTCGTTTAAATAATCCATATTGCCGAAAAAACTGCGCGCCGGTTCGCACGGAAGCTCAATATGGCAAAAACCGTCTTTGGGCATTCCCTTGATCGTTTTAAATGAGACAACGCGTTCAGACACATTAAGGCTGTAATTTTTAACAAGTTCGGAAAAATCAAACAGTATGCGATCGGGAAGCGGATACTCGCGCTTTTCCCTTTTTGAGCGCATATACAAACCTTGATATTCACGCTCAAGGCTTTCCACGGCGTTTTCAAGCCTTTCGCTTTCAAGCAGGAGCAAAGTTGAATCCGCTCCGTAATCAAGGATACTTGCGCTTTTTTCAAATGCCAAAGGATAAAAAAGTTCTTCGCCCTGCAAGGCGCGGCTGGTAATCAATTCCTCAATTATTTTTTTCCCGCCGTCAGAAAATTCCTTTAACCCGGCAAGTTTTTTTTCAAGCGTTTCTATCCGTTCATCTGTCCAGACAATTTCTTTCATCGGGCGGATTACCAACTGCGAAAATTTTTCATTGCCGGTATTTTGAAGGGCAGGATCAAATTGCTTAATCGATTCTACCTTGTTAAAATCAAAAAGAACCCTGTATGCCTCGTCGTCCGCGCCGATGAAAATGTCCAGCACTTCCCCGCGAAGGGCAAATTCTCCGTGTACCTGTACGCGCGGCACGCGTATATAACCGTAGGAAACAAGCGTTTTTACAAGGGCGGTAATGTCAATTTCATCCGCGGTTTTAATGGAAACGAGGAGGTTTTTAACATATTCAGGAGGAGGAACAGGCGTAACCAAAGCCCTCTGCGGAACAATCACAATTCCTGTTTTACCGAGAGTTAATTCCGATAAAACTTTAACCCTTTCCGAAAAAACGGCGGAAAGCGGGTTCAATTCGCTGTAGGGGGCTGTTCCCCACCATGGCAGTTTCGTAACCGGAATACCGGAAGCGGCTAAATCCAGCGCAAAACTGTCGGCGTCGTTTTCATGCGGAACAATAATAAAAAACCGCTTTCCTATTGCCGAATACAGATGCGCCGCGATAAGGCAGGTAAAAGAGCCTTCGCCGCCTTCTATTTCAAGCGGGAATTTTCCCTCTTTTACAGAAGAAATTATGGTACAAACGGCTTTTGAACCGCCTGTCTTTTTCAGCAATTCAGAAAAGGATAAGGATTTCATATTATTATGCCGATTACTATAATATAGAAGTGCGTTCATTTTGAACACCCAATGTCAGGCTTGGCATAAACTTCAACCTTTAGGAAGTGCGATGAAAAATATATTTCGATTAACAATAGCGATTCTTTTGGGTTTTTCCGGCTTTTCTTTCTTGCCGGCTTTAGATACACCCGCGCGCGGTGAAGTTGAATTTAACATCCGGTTTTTTGACAGGCGGATTTATTATGTGGAATCCGATCCGATTTATGTACAGATAACAATAACAAACAACAGCCCCTATCCGTACCGGTTTAAACTTGCCGACGACAGGGTGTTTTCGGTTGATTTTGACATAAGGACAATGCAAAACAGGACTCTCCCGCAGGCGGATTCACTTATCCGCAAACGGACTCAGTACAACCAGATTTTTTTCCGTGAAATCGCGATAGAAAGCGGGGAATCTTTTTCATTTGTAGAAGACCTGCGCGATTATGTCAGTTTCCAGAACAGCGGTTCTTTCAGGGTGTCCGCAAAAGTCTACCCTGAATTGTACAAATCGACAATTGTAGCGGCGATGGAATCCAATTCTTTAAGCCTGACATTGCGCCCCGCTTCAATTCAGGGACCGGACGGCATTCCGCTTGAAATGGATGTCGCTACGGGAGCGGTTCTTGTGCGCCAGCAGCTTCCCCCGGACGAAGTTGTCGCGTATATGCTGACCGCAAGGCAGCAATCACAATGGGAAAGATTTTTCCTTTATCTTGACCTTGAGGCCATGCTTTCGCGGGACGCGCTGCAGAAGCGCAGATGGCTTGCCGAGAACGAGGAAGGAAGAAGGCGCATGATATCGGAATACCGCATGAACCTTCAAAACGCATTAATTGACGGGGATATAAGCGTTATTCCCACATCCTTTGAAATTTTAAAGACCGTGTACAACAACAACGAAGGAACAGTAACGGCCCTGTTAAGGTTCAGAAACCGCAACTATACTGAATTAAGGCGTTATACGTATCTGCTTGAAAAAAGAGACATTTTCTGGATCATTGTAAATTACTCGGTTGAAAGTTTGGGTACCGAGGCTAATTGACAGACATTTTCAATACATATAGGATATTTCCGTGAGCAGAAAGAAAGCATTAATTATTACAGACGGTACAAAAACAATTCGGACCGCGGCGCTTTTAATAAAAGAATCCCTTACGGATTATAAAGTAAAAATCTGTCCCGCAAAGAGGTTTACCGGAACAGACCTGCTTGCGGCGGATATCTTTTTTATTGGCAGCAAAAAGGCAAAACCTAAATCTTTTGCGGTTCTTGACGAAATGCTTTCACATATAAACCTCGCGTCAAGAAGATGCGGCGTATTTTCCGTAAATGAAAAGGCCGTAAATTACCTTCGCGGCATATTGGAAGCAAGTGAAGCGGATTTAAAAGAACCTATTTTATTTTCTTCGGAAGAAGAAATAAAAAAAACCGCTGTCCAAAAATGGATAAACAGGTTAATATAGGGTATGGCAAATTTTAATCTTGATGATTACATCAGAAAAGTTCCCGATTTTCCCAAAAAAGGCATACTTTTTTACGACATAACAAGCGTTCTTGCATCTCCCAAAGCGTTTAAATACTGCATAAATCAAATGGCGGAAATTTATAAAAATAAAAATATAGACGCGGTTGCCGCCATTGAAGCCAGAGGTTTCCTGTTTGCCGCTCCCTATGCCGCCCTAATGGATATTCCGCTTATTCCAATCCGCAAAAAAGGTAAGCTCCCCGGCGTTACTCTTTCAAAAAAATACGACCTTGAATACGCGCAGGCGGAAATTGAGGTACACAGCGCCGATGTTCCCAAGGGTAAACGAATTCTTCTCACCGATGATCTAATCGCCACAGGGGGCACATTAAACGCCGCCAGAGCCCTTCTTGTTGAAGGCGGCGCGGAAGTTCCTGAAATCTTCGGCATTGTGGGGCTTCCGTTTTTAGACTACAAAAAATTGCTTGATCCTACCCCGGTTACTACTTTAATTGATTATCAAAGCGAGTGAACGCTGTTACGCAAAGATGTTATTTAAATTCCACTCCGAAAGTCGCCGCTACTCTTTTAGCTTCGGGCGTTAAGGCGGCGAGGTTTCTGATTCTTGTAGTATCCGAAGGATGAGTGCTTAAAAATTCCGGAGTTTTGCCGCCGCCGAGAGACGCCATACGCTGCCAGAAAGGAACCGCGGCGTCAGGATTATATCCCGCTATTGACGAGAGGATTAGGCCGTAGTGGTCGGCTTCCGATTCATGTTCACGGCTGAAAGGAAGCGTTCCGAATACTGTGGTGCCAACTCCGTAAGCCGTCATTATCAGGGCCTGCGACTCCTGTGAACTGCCGGAAACCAATATGGCAACACCTACCGCGCCGAGTTGCTGAAGCAATCCGGCGCTCATCCTCTGCTGCCCGTGGTTTAAAAGAGCGTGCGCAACTTCATGCCCCATTACTACGGCAAGCCCTTCTTCGGTCTGCGTTATGGGAAGAATCCCAGTGTAAACAACAATTTTTCCCCCGGGCATACACCAGGCGTTTATCGCGTCATCCTTAACCAGGTTAAATTCCCATTTATAACCGTCCAGATAATGCAGGGCGTTCTCTCTTTCCAGCCATTTTTGGGCGGCCTGCGCGATCCTGCTCCCCAGACGGTTAACCATTTCCGCTTCCGCAGTTCCTCTTATTACAGTGTTTTCCTTGAGGAACGTATCATATTCGGAAAATGACATTGCCAGAATTTCATTGTTGCCTATAAGCGCCATTGTTTTTTTTCCGGACAGGGGATTTGTAACACAGCCGGAAAATAATAAAATGACAAAAAATACAGTATATATGAGCCTTTTAATAATTTTCATTTTAACGCACCTCCGTTTTTTAATAATTTACATATCTCTATGAGAATTGAAACCTTTAACCTTTTTATCATTGAGAGTATTAGCCGCCAAGAATAATAAAAATAACCTGAAAAACATATATTGTAATCTTTTTTACTATAATATACTATATTTTGCTCTAAAAGCAATATATTATTTTTTAAATTTATCGTTTTTGATATAAAAACCCAGAAAAACTTGTTAATCTATAAAATGAATTGCAAAACCCCTAGACATTCTGTTTTATAGTCAATGTTTTGGTCTCTTTGTCCATCGAAATCAACAACATACCGCCGTTATTGCATTCGATTTCTATTGTATCAACCTGATCGAAAGCATTCGGCGATATACCGAATTCTTTATTACAGAGAGGGCATTTAATCATAATTAAATTTTCATCAGACATATAAATATATTTATACATTACTGAATAAAAAACAAGATATTATTGATAAAAAATAATTATTCTTTACAGGATACAGACTTGCAAAAACCCGGATTAGCCCCTAGGAGAATCGAACTCCTCTTTTAAGATTGAGAATCTCATGTCCTAACCGATAGACGAAGGGGCCGTTATTGGTAATATAACAGTCATTTTTACGCAATGTCAATAATGCTTGACAGACTATCCAATATGCTCCCTGATTATTGATACCAATGAGTTATGGCTGAGCCTTACAATTTCTTTTTCGCGCTCGTAGCTTTCCCTTGAATCCGAAGCGTGGGCTGTGTTAACCATTACGTTACTGCCGAACTCGCGGCGTACAGTGCCGTCCGGAGCTTTGAGCGGGTCTGTAGGGCCGAGTACGTCCCTTATTTTATTGACCGCATTTTCGCCCTCGTAAACCAGAATCATGCACTTAACATCGCCTTTTTCAAGGTCTTCGCCGTCCTGTACGCCGGGGCGTTTGCCCGACATAAATTCAACAATTTGATAAAATTGGTCCCTGGCGCATTCAGTTCCAAATCCGGAAATTAAAGACTGGGATAAATCATCGCTTAAACGGAAACTAAATTCTTTTTCCAGTAATTCCTGAGCTTTTTTCCCGTAAGCGGGGGCGAGTTTCTGCTTCAGTACAGCTTCGACAGGTCCGTAAAAATCGAGGGCCTGCGCAAGTGAAAAACGGTGAACTTTTATGCCGATTATACGGAGGCCTGTACGTGAAAACATGTCAATAATCGTTCCGGGACGCGAAGAATTATGTTTCCAGTTGTCCGGTTTTATAATGACAAGCGTTCTTTCTATCTTTGAAGGATCGGGATATACAATATTTTGAACGATGTTTTCCCTGCCTTCAAGAAAAGAGGCGAACATACGCAGATCGGTATTTGCCTCATCCTGCGCTCTGGGCGTAAGAACGGCGGGTTCAAAATACCGAACTTCATTGGGATTATCCGCGGAAAAAATCAAGTCTGAATACGTATCGCGGATTGTTTCTCCGGCAAGCGCGTCAACTTCAACGTGCTGGGTGTATAAATGCCCGCAGACATTAAGCAGTTTTTCGCACGCGTTTTCTCCGCGGAACAGAAGCAGAAGCGACCTGTGCGGCCTTCCGCCGGAAGGGCCCAAATACTGCTTTACATAATCGGCCAGAAGAACAAGCTGGTTTTGAGGAGCTCTTTCTCTGAGAGAAACGGCGTATTTTTCCGCAAATTCCTGATCCGGCGCGAATATTTGCGCTCCGACCAATTCCAATTCCGACCGTGAAAGCAAACGTGAAAGTACGCCGCCTGTTCTGCTTTTTGCCACAGTATAAGGCGTAACAAGAACGTAAGATAAACCTTTACTCATACGGAATGATACAACGTAATGAAATTTTTAGCAACTGTAATTTTTGACTTATAAATTGATTGATATTTACGCGCCGCTTTAACTCATAGAGCTTTAGCTCATAGAGCTTTAGCTTATAGAGCTTTAGTTGCATATTTTTTTATTACTCATTAAGATTAACCATGCTGCGGACAATGCGTAATATCGGCATTATGGCCCATATTGACGCCGGAAAGACGACTACTACTGAAAGAATCCTCTATTACACAGGTAAAAGCCACCGTATCGGCGAAGTTGACGACGGAGAGGCGATTATGGACTGGATGGAACAGGAACAGGAACGCGGCATTACGATACAGAGCGCCGCAATAACCACATATTGGAGAGATCATCAAATCAATATAATCGACACTCCGGGACACGTTGACTTTACCGCCGAAGTAGAAAGGTCTCTTCGCGTGTTGGACGGCGCCGTTGCGATTTTTGACGCGGTACACGGAGTAGAGCCTCAAACCGAAACGGTTTGGAGGCAGGCGAGCAGGTACAATGTTCCGTGTATCGGTTATGTGAACAAAATGGACCGTATGGGCGCCGATTTTTTCTTTGTTATGGAAGACATAAAAACCAAACTTAAAGTAAATACAACAGCTCTGCAGCTTCCTATCGGGAAAGAAAGCTCATTTGAAGGCGTTATCGACCTTATTGATATGAAAGAAATACGGTGGGAGAATGACGGCGAAGAAATGAAATTTTCCCCTATAGCGGACGAAAGACAAGCTTCGGCGAAAGAATGGCATGATAAATTGATTGACGATCTTTCCGGCGTTTCAGACATTATTACCGAAAAATACCTTGCGGGAGAAGAAATTGAACCTTCTCTTGTCCGCGCGGAACTGCGCAAAGCCGTTATAAAACGTGAGATTCTTCCGATATTTGCCGGAGCTTCAAGGCGCAATATGGGAGTTCAGCCGGTTATTGACGCTGTAGTCGACTATCTGCCCTCTCCCGATGAAGCGGTACAGGCAGTCGCACATCATCAGAAAAAAGAGGAAGAAATTTCAGTTCCCTGCGATCCGAAAGGACAGCCGCTCGGCCTTGTTTTTAAGATTCAAAATGACCGTGAAGCGGGTAGCCTGTGTTATGTCAGAATGTACTCAGGCTCCATTAAAAGCGGAAACGTTGTATACAATATAGGTAAAAAAAAGCGCGAAAGAGCGAACAGAATTCTGCGTATGCATTCAAATAAATCCGAGCCTATGGACAGCCTAGAAGCGGGAGATATAGGCGTAATTATCGGGATGAAACTCGCGCAGACAGGAGACACTGTCGGCGTTGAAAATTGGCCAGTGATTCTTGAGAAGATGCAGTTTCCTGAACCTGTTATTTCAATTTCCATTGAACCCAGGACAATTTCAGATCAGGATAAATTAAAGGATATACTTGCAATTCTTTCCAAAGAAGACCCGACATTCACAGTAAGGGAAAACGAGGAAACAGGACAGCTTATAATTTCCGGCATGGGGGAACTGCACCTTGACGTGCTTGTTACGCGCATATTAAAAGAGTACAAACTGGGCGCAAAGGTGGGAAATCCTCAGGTTACATACCGCGAATCTATCAGCAAGACAAACGAACACAGTGAAAGTTTTTCAAAAATTGTCGCGGGAAAGGAAAATGCCGCAGGTTTGTCGGTAAGGGTAGAGCCGGCAAAGCGAGGAACAGGCAACAAATATGTTTACGCGGCAAAAAAAGACATTCCCGGCGAAATACTGGAAGCCGTTGAAAGAAGCATAAACGGCTCTTTCGCTTCCGGCATTGTTATGGGATATCCCTGCATTGACATAACGGCTACTGTAACAAACATTCAATATTCCGAACAGACCGGCACTGAATTTGCGTTTGAAGCCTGCGCAAGCATGGCGTTTGACGAAGCCTGCCGCGCCGCCTCTCCGATCCTTCTTGAACCGATTATGGCGGTTGACCTTAACACTCCTCATGAATTTGTCGGAGAGGTAATGAGTCTTGTTACCCAGCGCGGCGGGCAGATACTCAGCATGAATTCAAAAACCGGAGGCGATGAAATAAAAGCGCAGGCTCCAATGGAAAAAATGTTCGGCTTTATGACAAGCCTTCGCAGCGTTTCACAGGGACGCGCCGGTTTTTCCCTTGTGTTCTCGCACTTTGAAAAAAAAGCGCAGAAATAAATTAGAGGGACATCACAATTATTATTAAAACAGCGCCGTCTATATTGATCGTATCGTATTAATTTTTTTTCTTTTGTAAAAGCAAGTATAGCTTCGGGCATACCGCCGACATAAAAATAATATTTTAGATATTTTGACAGATCATTTTTAACCAAAGCGGTAAAACGCGGCTTACATTCTTCTATTGCGGTTATAAACTGCTGTTCATTCAAGGCGGCAAGAAATTCGGAAAATGTCATTGGATATAATGTAAGGTTATCGGTTTTCCCAACCGGAAAAGATTCATCATGGTGCAGGGCAATGCCAGGAAAACTTCCGGCCGCCATGATGTGATATTCAGGAGCTTCTTCGCAGAAATATTTCAGAGAGTTAAGACCGCGGTTACACTCTTGAATTTCATCAAAAATGACAAGTGTTTCTCCCGGACTTATAGTTTCACCTGAGATAAACCCCAATTCCTCAATAATTCGCCGCGGTTTAAGATCGCCGTCGAAAATATTCCGCGCCTGTTGGTTATTATAAAAGTCGATATACACCATATTCCGATAAGCGTTTTTTCCGAATTCTTTCATCAACCATGTTTTGCCTGTCTGCCTCGCGCCTTTTAACAATAATGGCTTTCTGTCGTGGGAATTTTTCCATTTCAACAAGGATTCCATCATTTTTCTTTGCATATTTGGATCATACTGTAATTTAGCACCTTTTTATAGGGAAAATGTAGAAAAACATTTAAGAAATTATAAAACTGTGGATTAGTCCACGTACTGTCGTAGTGCCGTAGTGCTTGTAAAATCCCGCCTAAAAAAGTATATTTAAAATAGAGGTTTTTATGATAGCGGAGAAACCGGAAGTTGAAACTATTATGGGATGCGTTCATGGGGACTGCCCGCTTCATGCCGAAAATCCGCCTTTTAATACAAAAGTCCTTGCTGCCATTGCGGAAGGGAACGCCATTTTTAAAGGTGATCTGCCAGCAAATTATAATTTTTTGCGTTACTTATTTGTTTAAATAAAAACAAAATAGACAAACTGCTGTATAATTAAAAAATGTCTTCACTGCCCTTAAGCTCCCGTATCCTCTGCCAAAGCGCGGATTGTGTTGCCGTCAACAAATTAATAGGCGAGGCTGTCGAAGGAGCCGCTAAAGGCATGGTTGATCTTCCGGTTGAACTGGCCGGCGTATTGCCGCCGGAAACGGAATTAATCGAAGCCGTCCACCGCCTTGATGTTCCCGTAACGGGCTGCGCCCTGTTTGCCCTTACAAAAGACGCTCTTTCTTTTTTAAACGCGGCTTTCGCCGGAGAAAAAGGAAAGCCGTCACAGGTAGAAAAAATATACTGGGCGGTTGTTGAGAAACCTTCGTTTCGCCTTGATTCGTCCGGAGAGCTTGTACATTGGATAGAAACAAATTCCCGTAAAAATAAATCTTTTGCTTACGATAAAGAGGGGCAGGGACGGAAAAAATCTTCACTTTATTACAGCGTAAAAAACGAAGGAAAAAATTATCTGTTTTTGGAGATACGCCTGTTTTCGGGAAGGCATCATCAGATTCGCTGCCAGTTGGCGGCAGTTGGGCTTCCCGTAAAAGGCGATTTGAAATACGGCGCAAAAAGAAGCGAAAAAAACGGCGGTATCCGCCTTCATGCCCGCTCTCTATCATTCCCCGCTCCCGGTAAAAACGAAAAAATAACTGTAACGGCCGATCCGCCGCAGCCGGACAATTTATGGGAGATGTTCTCCCATTGTTAGGATTTTCCAAAACTTCAGTTTTTGGAAAAGGCTCATTGTAACAATTAAGGGAATTTTGTATGATGAGTCATGCTTGGCCCTGTTGTAAACGCGATTGTCGTGGTTATTTGTTCTTTTGCCGGAACTTTCATTATCAGGGGAATTCCGCAGCGTATTGAGGAAATTTTAAGGAACGCCATCGGCCTTTCAGTCATATTTATAGGAATAAAGGGCGCTTTTGACAATCAAAACATACTTTTGCTTATAATGAGCATGGTAATCGGCGCTGTTATAGGCGAAATTATCAATATTGACAAATGGATGAACAAATTGGGAAGATGGGCTGAAAGCAAACTTGTTAAAAACAGTCAAATTGTTACAAAACACAGCTTTTCAAAGGGTTTTGTTTCCGCGACTATCCTTTTTTGTACGGGTTCTATGGCAATTATAGGCTCTTTACAGAGCGGGCTTCAGGGAAATCATCAAATTCTTTTTACAAAATCGGTCATGGACGGCTCCATGTCCATTGTTTTTGGAGCTTCATTGGGAATAGGAACAGCGTTTTCGGCAATACCGCTCCTTCTTTACCAGGGGGGGATTGCGCTTGCATCTTCCTATATCCGCGATTTACTTAATCCGCAGGCTATCCGTGAAATGTCCGCTGTGGGAAGCCTGATTATTTCCGGAATTGGCTTTAACTTCCTCGGCATAAAAGAAATAAAAGTGGCAAATCTTATTCCGGCCATGTTTATCCCCTGGATTTATCTGTCAATCGTTCAATTTTTTATCTGATTTTGACAAGGAGGATTTATGCAAAAAGTACGGCTTGGAATTATCGGCATCGGAAATATAGGCGCTACCCACACAAATATCATTTTAAGCGGACAAACGCCTGATGTTGAACTTGCGGCGGTTGCCGATATTTCGCCCGCGCGGCGCGAATGGGCAGTAAAAACTCTCGGCGGGGATTTCCCCGTTTACGAGAGCGGAAGCGAACTTATCGGCAAAAGCGGAGTTGACGCCGTGCTTATATCCGCCGCTCCCCATTACCTGCATCCGGCGCTTTCGATAGAAGCGTTAAAAGCGGGGCTTCATGTGTTATGTGAAAAACCTGCCGGCGTTTATACCAAACAGGTGCGCGAAATGAACGAAGTTGCCGAAAAATGCGGAAAAGTTTTCGCAATGATGTTTAACCAGCGGACAAACAGCTCTTATAAAAAAATGTACGAACTTGTAAAAGGCGGCTCGTTAGGCGCAATTATGCGCACAAGCTGGATTATCACAAACTGGTTCCGCTCTGACGCATATTACGCTTCCGGCGGCTGGCGGGGAACATGGGACGGAGAAGGGGGTGGCGTTCTTCTCAATCAGAGCCCGCATCAGCTTGATATGTTCCAGTGGATTTGCGGAATGCCAAACCGAGTCCGCGCGTTCTGCCATTTCGGGAAATGGCACAACATTGACGTAGAAGACGACGTTACCTCTTATTTTGAATATCCTAACGGAGCCACAGGAACGTTTATCACAAGTACGGGTGAAACTCCCGGCACAAACCGTTTTGAAATAAGCATGGAAAAGGGAAAGATTGTCAATGACGGAAGCGATAATGTTACGCTTTACCGTCTTGATGTAAATATCAGGGATTTCTGCAAAAACTCAAACGACAGCTGGGCTGTTCCTCCGTGTAAAACGGAAAAGCTGGAAATAGAAAATGACAATCCCCAGCACGCGGGCGTTATACGCTCTTTTGCGGGCCGTATTTTAAGGGGCGAACCCCTTGTCGCGGAAGGCCGTGAGGGAATTAACGCGCTTATTTTGTCAAACGCGATGCATCTTTCAAGCTGGCTGGACAAAACAGTTGACATACCGTTTGATGAAGAACTTTTTCTCGCTGAATTGAATAAAAGAAGGAGTAAACAATGAAGATCGGCGTTCAAACGTATACCATCCGCGATCATTTAAAAAACCCGCAGGAAATAAATTCATCCTTAAAACGAATCAGGGAACTTGGATTCGACCTGGTTCAATTATCCGGTCTCGGCCCCTGCGGCGCGGACGAACTTGCGGCAATGCTCAAAAAAAACGGCATAGAAGCCTGCGGCACTCATTCGCCGTGGGATCGTATCGCGGATGCGGGCGAACTTGAAAAATTAATAGAAGAACATAAAAAAATAGGGGCTTCGCAGATAGGGATTGGAATGAAGCCGAATGTTTATCCCGATACTTATGAAGGATATACCGATTTTATTAAAAAGATTAACGAAATCTGCGCGCGGCTGAAAAAAGACAATCTCGGCTTCGGCTATCACAACCATGAGCTTGAATTTATGAAATTTAACGGCGTATGCGCGATTGACCGCATGATTGAGGAATGTCCCGATCTTGAATTTACCCTTGACGTGTTCTGGGTTCAGGCGGGAGGGAAAAACCCCTGCGAATATATAGACAAGCTTAAAAACAGAATAAGAATTCTCCACCTTAAGGATTTTCGCGTAACAGGGCGGCAGCGTCAATTTGCGGAAATAGGACAGGGAAACCTCGACTGGCGGGGAATTTTTTCCCGCTGCAATCAATACGGCATTCCCTACGCCGTAATTGAACAGGACGGGGATTTTCTTGCTGATCCTTTTGAAAGCTTGGCTCTCAGCAGAAAATTCCTTGTTGATAACGGCTATTGGAATTAATAGGGAAAAAAATGAGGGCAAAATTATCCGTTTTCCTGATTTGCGCCGGCTTATTTTTATGTTCAAGCATTTTTGCCCAGACGCACGCGTCGGTTTCTTTTGAAGACCGTATATACTACATTCTGGAACAGGCGCAGTTAAGAGGATTATGTTCTCCGTTATCGGGAAGCAGGCCTTATACTCAAAAGACAATTGCCGCCGCCATAGAGGAAATACTTTCCGCCGGAAACAGAAGACTGTTAAGCGACACGGAATATTCGGTTTTAAATCAGTACCTTAGCCGGTATACGGATAAAAAGACAGGCTTTGATCCGCAAAGAGGCGCTTACCGAGGCGAAACATCAATCGGCGGCGGCATTCCTCTTACATTTAACATAGGAACAAGTTTGCATGCCGAAAGCTCTTTCGGTCTTTATGATTTTTTTTCAAATAATTATTCAGGTATGGAAACATGGCTTGGGCTTTCTTTTAACGGAGACCTGGGCGGCAATGTAACATGGGCGTTCGGCGGCGAGGGCGGGCTTATGAAAGCCCCTAGAAAAGAACTCGGCTGGTACAATACATATTATGAAGGTTTCCCGCTGGAAGGGACAAGGGACTCCCAATATCAAAATGAAAAAATTCCGGTTTACAGCCAGCCTTTAACACATTTTCCGTACAGTTATAAAAAACGGTGGGACGGTTCGGTGCATTATCTTGACGCGCTGGATAATTTTGATTCATGGCCTATAAAAACTTCAGTCGGGTACAATATACAGTCTGAACTGACGTCATCTTTTCTGGAAAATAAATTAATTTTGCGGGCCGGGCGGTTATCGCACGAATGGGGTTCAACTCCTTTCGGCTCAAGCCTTGCCCTGAATCAGGCGTCGCGTCCCTTTGTTGCGATTGAAGGAGAATTCAAGCCGGTCTCATGGCTTACCTTTTCTTCAATGACAGGATTTTTGGAATTCTTCAATTCCAAAGGAGAAAAAGAATCGGGGATGACTTTTCAAAACGCCTACTCCGTAACGATGGTGCAATTAAAATATAAAAATTATTTTTTTCTTGATCTTGGAGAAACAGTAGTATGGCCGAAACGTTTTGAACTGGGATATGTATTCCCTTTGATGAGCAATCTTGTTTACAAAGGCTTTGTAGGCGATTTTGACAATCTGGGAGTGTTCTTCAATGTAAAAGCGCAGTATCCGGGAAATGGGTATATTTGGTTCTCATTTTTCGGAGATGAAGCGCGCTTTGTGAACAATATGAACGAACTTGATCGTACCATGCTCGCGTGGCAGATTGGTACAAATTTTTCAATGCCGTTTCTTTCTTTTTCATCAATAAAATTCAGTTATACAAAAATAAACCCCTATTGTTATTCGCATAACAGGAATTACAACCCCTGGTACAATGACCTGCGGATGGAAACCTCGTATACAAACAACGGAGTAGGTTTAGGTTATTATCTTCCTCCCAATTCTGATGAAATTCTTGTCAGTTTCAGAACAATGCCGAAAAAAGACTTTCATTTAACTCTGCAATACCAACTGATAAGGCGCGGAGCCGATTATGGGTCAAGCGCTGTAGACGGAAGCAATCTGCTGTCGGAGCTTGATCCTGACGGCAGAGACGGCTCTAATCACGTATTAAGAAGATTCTTCCTAAGAGACGGCGCATATCAATGGATGCACATAATTAGAGTTGGAGGCGAGTGGAAACTGCCTTCCCTGCCGATATCCTTTTTCACGGAAGCCGGGGTAAATTATTCATATTTTACAAATACGCAGGAAGCTGCCAACAGCGGGGCGGCGCATTCGTATTCAAGAATTAACACGGAAGAGTATCCGAATTCCACAGGTTTTATCGTAAAACTGGGCGTCAGGATATTTTCAAGGTAATTATAGTCATACGGACGCTTCCCACACTTAATTTTTATTGATATTCTGTATAGTAGATTAATAACTACAGAGGGAAAATATGATAAGAGGCGCTGATATTGTAAAAGGGACGTGTTTATTGCAGAAAGGGCAGCCATACCTTGTGGTGGACAGAGAATTTCATAATCCGGGGAAGGGCACTGCTGTAGCCAGAGTAAAGATGAAAAGCATAAAGGACGGCTCCGTTCTAAGCATGACCATTCCCACGCAGCAGGAAGTTGAAGACGCCCAGGTTGAGCTTCGTACCTGTCAATATCAATATGCCGATCAGGATAACTATCACTTTATGGATAATGAATCTTTTGAACAGTACGAAGTGGCAATTTCCGACGCTCCAGATAAAAAATTATACCTGAAAGACGGAGACGCCTATGACATTACCATTTGGGAAGGGAAAGTAATTGACATTAAAATTCCGTACAAGGTCATTTTTACCGTAGCGGAAAGTGAAAATTACATAAAAGGCGATACGGCGACAGGCGCGACAAAACCGGTTGTCACTGATACGGGATTAACGGTAAGAGTTCCCCTTTTCATCAAACAGGGAGAAAAAATACTTGTTAATACCGAAACCAACGAATACGTTGAAAGAGTTAATGATTAACAGCCTCGCTTCAAGATTTACGCGGCATTAAAAACCGCTTTTAAATAAGGTCAAAATGTGTATATAAGGAGTTTATCATGGTCATCAAATTAATCCTGATGCTTTTATTTTTTACTGTAACAATTTTTGTAGGTTTTTATTTCCGTAAAAGAACGACAAGCGTCAATGATTTTGTACTGGGCGGGCGCGCTGTAGGCCCCTGGCTTACGGCTTTCGCTTATGGGACATCTTATTTTTCTGCTGTAATTTTTGTCGGATACGCCGGGCAGTTCGGCTGGAGATTCGGCACTGCCGCCACATGGATCGGGTTAGGCAACGCTTTCATCGGTTCTCTTATGCCCTGGTTCATACTCGGACGGCGCACGCGCGTTATGACACAGCATTTAAAAAGCGCCACCATGCCGGAATTTTTCGGTACGCGGTTCAACTCGACTCTGTTAAAAATAGGAGCGGCGATTATACTTTTCATTTTCCTTATCCCGTACACCGCTTCGCTGTACAACGGCCTTTCACGTTTGTTCCAAATGGCGTTTAACGTGGATTTTATTTATTGTATTATCGGCATGGCGGTTCTTACCGCGGTATATGTTGTAGCCGGAGGTTATTTTGCCACGGCGGTAAACGATTTTATACAGGGCATAATCATGCTTTTCGGAATTGTCGCCGTTATAGCCGCGGTGCTTGGCAGCAACGGCGGTTTTATAAACGCTCTGGCGAAACTCGCCGAAATCAAAGAAGTCAACGTAAACAAAGTTGTCGTTCCCGGCGTGCTTACGTCGTTTTTCGGCCCTGACCCTTTAAGTCTGTTAGGTGTCATAATTCTTACATCTCTTGGAACATGGGGTCTTCCGCAGATGATTTCCAGGTTTTATTCCATAAAATCCGAAAAAATGATAACCAAAGGCGCGATAGTATCCACGATTTTTGCGTTTGTCGTGGCGGGAGGCTGTTATTTTCTGGGAAGTTTCGGGAGGCTGTACGCCGCTTCAGATAAAATCGCCGTAGGGCCTAACGGCATAATCTTTGATTCCATAATACCCGCCATGCTTTCCAAATTTCCCGATTTTATGATAGGCATAGTTATTGTGCTGGTGTTTGCCGCGTCCATATCCACGCTTTCATCCCTTGTCATGGCTTCCTCCTCAACTCTGACGCTGGACTTTATAAAAGGCCACGTTATAAAAAAAATGAGCGAGAAAAAACAGCTGCTGATCATCCGCGCGCTGATTGTGGTGTTTATCGCAATATCTTCCTGTATAGCGATTATTCAGTACAAAGGCGGGATTACGTTTATCGCGCAGTTAATGGGCGTTTCATGGGGCGCGCTTGCCGGCTCCTTCCTCGCGCCCTTCCTGTACGGCCTGTACTGGAAACGAGTTACAAAACCCGCGGTTTGGTGCAACTTTATTTTCAGCACCGTACTTATGACGCTTAACATCTTTTTCAGGAGTTCGTTTCCGGCGCTTTTACAGTCGCCGATTAACGCGGGAGCGTTCGCGATGCTTGCCGGTCTTATTATTGTGCCTGTCATAAGCGTTCTGACCAAAGAGCCTGAAAGAGTCTCGGTGGAATACTGTTTCGCCTGTTATGAGGAAACAGTCAGCGTAAAAATACGCGATGATCTCGGCGGGAAGTAACGGTAATATGGGAAAAAAAATAAATATCAAAAAATTGGCGCTGCTCGGCGATGAGGCGGTCGCATTAGGCGCTATCCACGCCGGAATCAGCGCGGCTTACGGATACCCGGGCACTCCGTCTACGGAAATACTTCAGTATTTAATAGACGAATCCGGTAAAAACGGCACTGTCGCGCGTTGGTGTTCAAACGAAAAAACCGCGCTTGAAGCGGCTCTTGGAGTATCATTCGCGGGGCGGCGGTCCATCGTTACCATGAAACACGTCGGACTCAATGTGGCGGCCGATCCGTTTATCAACGCTGCTCTTTTAAAAATAAAAGGCGGCCTTGTTATCGCCGTTGCCGACGATCCCGGGATGCACAGTTCCCAAAACGAGCAGGATTCCCGTTTTTACGCGAATTTCGCAATGGTTCCGTGCCTTGAACCTCGCAGCCAGCAGGAAGCGTATGACATGGTTCGCGAAGCGTTTGACGTTTCCGAATGTTTTAATATTCCCGTAATGCTTCGTCTTGTTACCCGCCTTGCGCACGCGCGCGCGGGAGTAGTTATTGCAAATAAAAAACCGCAGAATAAAATCGCCAAGACGGATGAAAAAGACCATTGGATGCTTCTTCCGGCTTTTGCCAGAAAAAATTATTCCACTCTTCTGGGAAAACGGGCGATCTTTGAGGAATGGTCATTCCAGCATCCTGTAAACAAACTGACAGGCTCTAAAAGCGATCTCGGAATAATCACATCCGGCGTTGGCTGTAATTATTACGAGGAAAATCTGAAAGATTTGATAGACGCGCGGAAAAAACACGGGAAAAAAGCTCCGCTTCATCTTCACATAGGCGCATATCCCCTGCCTGAAAAAAAAATACGCAGCCTGTGCGAAGCGGTGAGCGAAGTTCTTGTAATTGAGGAAGGACAGCCGTTTATCGCGGAAAAACTTTACGGCATTGCAGGCACAAGCGTAAATCCCGTTATTCAATGCGGGGAACTTGATCCTGACAATGTAAGAGAAGCTCTTGGCCTTCCGCCTAGAAAGGCTTTAAACGTTAAAACCATTGAACTACCGCCGCGTCCGCCCCAACTCTGTCAGGGCTGCCCCCATACCGACAGTTACGAAGCAATCAATAAAGCCGTTGCCGCGCTTGACGCAAGGCCGGGACATCCTGATGTTGCGGTAAATTCCGACATCGGCTGTTATTCGCTGGGAGCTGCGCCGCCTTTATCGGCTGTGGAAAGCATAGTCTGCATGGGCGCTTGTATAGGCATGGCAAAAGGCGCGTCGGAGGCGGGTCTTAAATACACGCTTGCCGTAATCGGCGACTCTACCTTTATTCATTCGGGAATAACCGCCCTTATTGACGCTGTGTCATCTGATACGCCGACAACTGTTATAATTCTTGATAACTCAAGCGTAGCCATGACAGGCTGTCAGCCGACCATTGTTCCGTCAGAAAAACTTGTCAGCCTGATTCTCGGCTGCGGAGTAAAACCCGAAAGGCTGTTACAGCTTGAAGCCAAAAAACAGCTAATTGAGGAAAACGCCGTAAAACTGAAAGCCGAGATTGAATATAGGGGACTTTCTGTTGTTATTTTTAAACGCGAATGTCTGGAAGCGTTAAGAAAAAACAGGAAACATGTTTCTTCAAAACACTGAGCGATAGTCAACTGCCATTTAGTAATTTTTATATTGACAGTAATATAAACTTTTGTTAACCTTGCGGAATAACGAGGTTAACAAATGAAAACGTTTAGCAAATCCGTTCGGAATCGTTTGGTTTTTGCCGCCGTTTTTGCGGCAATGATTGCTGTCTCCAATTTTTTTCAAATACCGACTCCGATAGGCGTGCCTATCGTTTTAAAAAATATGTTTGTAGTTCTGTCCGGCGTTGTTCTTGGAAGTTTCTACGGCGGTATTGCGGTTCTTATTCTTATCGCGGCGGGGCTTATAGGAATTCCTGTATTTGTTATTCCGGGAGGCGTCGGTGTTTTTAATACTCCCCTCGGCGGATATATAATCGGGTACTTTATCGCAAGCCTGTGCGCGGGACTCCTCTGCGGTCTTCCGAAAATCAGCGAAAGAAAAATCAGTCCTGTTCCGCTTGCAAGGCTTTGCATTGCGTCCTTTTTGGGATTTGCCCTTATTCTGGTATGCGGTTCTCTTTACATGATGTTTCTTGGATCAATGACATTAAAAGCCGCGTTTTTGGCAGGAACAATGCCTTTCATTATCGGCGACTTAATTAAACTTGCGATCAGTATTCCTCTTGCGTTATCGCTCCGTCCGACAGCCGCAAGGTATATAAACAGCGAACAGTAACGGCGGTAAAATGCAGGCGGTAGAAGTTTTTAATGTAACAAAAAAATTCCCCGTCTATGAAGATATGCCGCATAACGAACAGATTATAGACGGCAGTTTTTACGCTCTTTGCGGCATTTCGTTTTCCATAACAAGCGGCGAGTGTACAATAATCGCGGGGGCGAACGGCTCAGGAAAAAGCGTGTTAATGTCTGTCATTGCGGGGCTTGAAGAGCCTACTTCCGGTTCTGTTAAAACAAGTTCAAGAGCGGGGCTTGTGTTTCAGGAGCCTGACTCTCAGATACTGGGGGAGACTCCAAGAGAAGACATCGCCTTCGGCCCGCGCAATATGAAGCTTTCAAAAAATGAGATAAAAGCCCGCGTATACGCTTCCCTTTCGCTTACAGGTCTTGAAGACCGCGCGGATTTTCCCGCCCGCTCGCTTTCAGGCGGCGAGAAACGCCGCCTTGCCTGCGCCGGAGTTTTGGCAATGGACGCGCGGATTATCATTTTTGACGAACCTTATGCGAACATGGACTATCCCGGCGTTGTGCAGGTAAACAGGCTGTTTCAAAAACTAATCGGTGACGGCAAGACTGTCATTATTCTTACCCACGAACTGGAAAAATGTTTGGCGCTTTCCAATCGTTTTATTGTATTATGCAAGGGGAAAAAGGTTTATGACGGCTCCGCTTCTGACGCGCTCTCCTGCAATCTTGAAGAGTGGGGGATACATCATCCGTTGAAAAATTCCGCGCGTGAGTTGGGAGACCTTTTATGGTTATAAGTAACGCGGTTTTCAAATATAAAACGAAGACGGGGCCTTTGCACAGAATTCCCGCGGTAATAAAATTACTGCTGCTTCTGCCGTTTTCTGTATTTTGTATGTCTTTGCCCCCATTATGGCTTGGCGTCGGCATTATAATTGCCGTTCCCGCGGCGTTTATCTGCGGCTTGTCGTTACATGATCAAATAACGGACTTTAAGCCCGCGTTTTATTACGCGCTACTTATGTACGCCCTGTCTGTATTTTCAAATTTATCAGACGTCAATTTTAAGCTGACGCCTTTTAATCAATTAACAGCCGTATTAATTCCAAATCCTGAGTATTTACGGATAACTCTGCGCCTTGCGCTTATTGTTCAGGTTTCCGCTCTTTTATTCCGCACAACAAGTCCTCTTGAAATAAGGGAAGCCGTGAAATTGGAAATAATATCGCTTTTTTTATGCTTTATCCCCGAAATTTTTAAAATATGGACTTCCGTAAATCTTGCGTGGAAATCACGCGGCGGCAAAGAAGGTCCGGGAAAAATTAAAACTCTTGTCTTTGTTTTAATTTCACTCAGTTTTGAAAAAGCGGCGTTAAAAATAAAGGCGCTTGATGCAAGGAGACGGCATGAATGAAAAAAAAGACGCGCTTTCAAGCAAGGCGCATCTGCTTGCGCTCTTAAGGGAAAAACAGGGAACGCCTGTAAGCGGCAGCGTTCTTGCAAATGAAATGGGCATTTCCCGCGTCGCTGTTTGGAAAGCTGTTCAGTCTCTTGTGGAATCAGGCTACTCCATAGAAACGGGGGAAACGGGTTACAATATCGATCCTGAAAATGAAAAGGATTTTTTATACCCTTGGGAATTCGGCGGAAAGGAAAATCTGTTTTTTCATTTTAACAATACGGAAAGCACTATGGACAGGGCAAGGGAATTGGCTCTGCGCGGCGCGGCGGACGGAACTGTCATCACTGCGGAAAAACAAAGCGCGGGCAGAGGGCGAAGCGGCAGAACGTGGATTTCCAAACAGGGCGGGCTTTTTTTTACAATACTTGAAAGGCCGCGCCTCGCAATAGCCGACTATACGCTGCTTTCGCTTATTATGCAGATTGCGGTTGTAAGAATAATTTCATCCGTCTGCGGAAAACAGGCGTACCTTCGCTGGCCGAATGATGTGTACATTAACCGGCGGAAAATCGCGGGCATTACTTCTGAAATTTCGGGAGAAGGAAATTTAATATCGTGGCTTTCGGCAGGCATAGGGGTAAATATAAACAATCCGGCTCCTTTAGCCAGAACAACAAGCTGCATGGAAGTTACAGGACGCAGGCTTTCCCGCAGGGAGGTTCTTGTCGGCATTCTTGATGAAATTGAAAAAACAAAGAAAAAGTTCGCTTCTTATGCCGCTTATTCACAGGGAAACAGGGAACTTGCGGCTGAATGGAATTCGCTTGCGGATTGCATAGGAGCGAAAGCCGCAATTTTTGAAACTGAAAATGAGGATATAAACCTCAAGGAAAAAACGGGAAAAACGCTTGCGAAGGGAATATTCGCGGGCATTGATCCCGCCGGACGCTGTATCCTAAAAACCGAGAAAGGCGTCCTTTATTTTAACCACGGGCTGGTATCGCTTGCGTTCCTAAACGCGGATAACCGTTAATAAGCCTGAGTTAGACGGAAGTCGCAAGCTGCCGTTTTTCTTCCCTATGTTTCATTTGCAGGCTGAATATTTATGAGTATTCTTTTTGTACCGAATTAGGGAAGGAGTAAATTATGGCAAAAACATTTTTTAAATTGCTTTCAACAGCGGTTCTATTCACAGTTCTGTTTATAACGGCAAACGCGTTATTACCGTTTTCGCAGGGATTTAGGGAATTAGGTTCTACCGAAGCTCCGACGGCATTGCTGTTTCTTTTTATAAGCGGCGCATGGACCTGTTTTACAATATTTTATGTAATTAAGCATACAGATTATTCCGGAAAAATTTTATTTTTTAATCTATTATTTGTTTTATTCTTTGTACAGTATTTTATGACGCAGATAGAGACGTTATTTTTCGGTCATGCGTTTACCGCTCTTTCAAAACCGGACATTATTTTATTAATGCTTGCCGGTTTATTCCCATTATTGGGGGTAACGGCGTTATTGGTTAAATTTTTCCAAAATAAAAATATCGTACATAAAAAAGAAAAATTAAATATTAAGGATATTTTAGCAAGGCTGGGTGTTATAGGCATAATTTATTTATGCGTATATATGATATTTGGATATTTCGTGGCATGGCAATTTGAAGAACTTCGGATATTCTATACTGGTTCAACGGAGAAATTGAGCTTTTGTGGGCAATTGGGCAATAATATACGGACAAACCCGATAATAATTCCGTTTCAGATATTTCGCGGAATTTTATTCGGCGCGGCAATTATTCCCATTATGAACATGGTAAATAATAATAAAACCGGTTTCATTATAAGCGTGTGTCTGATATATTTATGCACTGCTGTTGTTTTAATAATTCCAAACGCTTTATTTCCCGATATGGTAAGGATTGCGCATTTAATTGAAATGAGCGGTTCAATGTTTTTATTCGCAATAATAGTCGGGAATATTTTATGGGGGAATAAAAGCAAAAATCCATAAATGGAAAACAGAGAGTTTGTTACTCCCGTATTCCAGAAACAGTTGTGTCAAGGTATGCGCGTAGGCATTCAGCCCTTGATTGGTTATACTAACGCCGTTGAAATATTTTGTCGCATAACAACGCTTTTTCAGGCAACCGGACCGCAGTTCCTGTTTCCGTGGTTTCGCTGGTACAGAAAACGTACCGGAACATACTCTACTCTGGGGAAAAGACGTAAGCGGTACAGCGTACCCGGCGCAAGTTTTGTTTTATCTGTTTCGGGGTTAAAGGCGACGTAGTGCCTCACGTAAAAATCAAACCGAAAAGGGCTCTTGACAACGATTATTTTATTCGCTATTTTTATTCTAAAGCGCGAATACATTGATAATAAACATTTTATTGATAATTATTGGAATGGCGCTGCTGATAAAAGGCGGCGACTTGCTCGTAGACGGAGCGTCAAGCATGGCGCGCCGTTTCAATGTATCGGAACTGGCAATAGGGCTTACAATTGTCGCTTTTGGCACGTCTTCTCCGGAATTAGTGGTAAGTTTGTCAGCCGCTGTCAGTTCTCATCCCGAAATTGCTTTAGGGAATGTTATCGGCAGCAATAATTTCAATCTGTTTTTTATACTTGGAATTACAGGGCTTATCGCGCCGATAGCGGTTCAAAAAAATACTGTTCGTATAGAAATACCGTTTTCCCTATTTGCTGCAGTTATTTTGTTCTTATTGGCAAATCTGAATTTTTTCCCCAATGAAAAAAATATGTTAACCAGAATTGACGGAATTATACTTCTTTTGTTTTTCGGGGTGTTTCTTTTTTATGTCTACAGAAGCATGAAAATGACAAATACAGGCGATGAAATAATTTCCGTTAAAACATTATCTTCGGTTAAAATAGCGTTGTTCATTATTTTAGGATTAGTTTTTCTTATTCTTGGAGGAAGAATAGTTGTAAATTCCGCTGTGGCTGTTGCGCACGCGTTAAATATAAGCGAAAAAGTGATAGGGCTTACGATTGTCGCTTTAGGAACATCGCTGCCTGAATTGGTAACGTCAATAACCGCCATAATAAAGAAAAGCGATGATATTGCAATTGGAAATATAATCGGCTCAAATATATTCAATATTTTCTTAATATTAAGCATAAGTTCGATAATAAAACCGATAGAATATTCCTTAGTCTTTAATAAAGATATTTACATCCTGGTACTAGGAACAGTATTTTTATTTTTAACAATGTTTACAGGAAAAAAGAATAAATTAAATCGCTTTGAAGCCGCGGTTTTACTGACAGCATATATAGGTTATGTAATTTATTTAATTATAAAGAATGAATAGAAATATTCGCAGCGATATTCGGAACAATATTGGCCTACAAAGCCGCACAGAACTATTAGCCAAATTCGTAAACAAACCTGATTTAGAATAAGTAACAACCTTTCTACGCCGCTGTTTTCAACAATAAGATAAAAAAATCGACATGGAAGTCGATTTATTACAACTTGACAAACAGGCAAACATTTACGATAATTTAACTATCGGGGGCATTTCGGTATATCCGATTTTCCCCGGATAGCCGCCGGGTCATAAGACCCGGATTTTTTTTGCGCAAGTTCAGTCTCCGTCCATTTGTGAAATTCGCCGCTTTGGGAAAAATAGGAAAAAATAATCCCGCTCTTATAACCCTTCCTTTTAATATATCCCGATAATTTACGGGTTACTTCATGCCGCGACAGATGAGAGTCAATTTTAATAAAAATATTCTCTGTCTTTGCTCTTGCTTCTTTATAGCGTTCCTCTACCTGCAGTATACTTCCGGTAACAGTTTTAAATTCCATTATACAGCCGTCAACAACAGCGTCAGGATATTTAACATGCTTTTCATGAGGGTGTGTAGACTCCGGCAGCAAATAAACCGTACTTCCCCGATCCACCAGTATTCTTGCCTGCCGTAATTCTTTTTCAAGTATATTTATTTGTTCCGCGCTGCGCGGCATTCTGCTTTTGGCGATAAAGATACCTGATTCCAATATTTCCCATTTCTCATGCGGATATAAAGTTTTAACGGTCTTGTTTGCCTTACTTGCGTTTTCCTGACGTTTTACAATTTCCGGCATAACAGATTTATTATGTCCGTTCTCTCATTTCTTTACCATACGCTCCAATTCCCTTAAATATTTCAAGCGAATAATAAAAATTCTGCTTCAAATAAGACACTGTAATTTTTTCAGTGCCGAATTCCCACCCATACTGATAATATTGATAGTCCATAAACCCCCAAACTGTAAATTTTACAGGTAGGCAAACCAAATTTAAGTGATATGTTTCTCCTTATGCGCGGAAAAAGAACACGGCGGAGCTTGCAAAGACTGCTGCGCTGAAGAGGAGGAACAACAAGCATAATTTTATGAATAAAGCCCCTGGGGGTTAAAACCTAAATCTTGGCGGATCGCCGGATGTTGTTCGGCTGCGGTTTACCCCAGGGACTTTAAGTATATCAACCACAAGGAGGGTATACAATATGAAAAACTCAATCAAAGTTTTAGGGATTATCGCCGTTATATCGGTAATCGGGTTCTCAATGGCGGGGTGCGGCAATGACCTCGGCGGAGGTGGCGGCGGCGACGGTGGCACTGGAGGCGGTACTGGTGGAGGCGGCGGTCAAACCCCATTCACTCCCCCCACAACCCCCGAAACAATGTCAAGCAAAACGGCATTGCAGTATTTCACGGATAATAACATCAAAGCAGGCTGGAATTTGGGTAATACGCTGGACGCTGTAAACGCTCCCGGCACCGCAACAGAAACCGCTTGGGGAAATCCAGCGGCAACACAGGCATTATTCAACGGCGTTAAAGAATCAGGTTTTGACATCGTTCGCATACCCGTAACATGGATCGGACATATTGGCGCCGCTCCCGATTACAAAGTAAGCGAAGCAAGATTAAAACGTGTCGCTGAAGTTATCGGTTACGCGAAAGCCGCCGGCATTAAAGCGGTAATCATCAACATACACCATGACGGCAATTATACCGAACCGGCAAAAGGCACTTGGGGTTTCGTCGATTTTCACGGAGCCGTCGGCAATGCCGCAAAAAAAACTCAGGTGCAGGATGAAATCGGCAAGGTGTGGACGCAGATAGCCAATTATTTCAAAAATTACGGCGACTACCTAATCTTTGAAACATTGAATGAAGTCCACAACGGCAACTGGGGATTTAGCGCTTCCAGTGAAGAGCAGAGCATACTCTTTGACTGGAATCAAGCGGCGTTATCCGCCATAAGAGCGACAGGCGGCAATAACGCGAAACGTTATGTCGCAGTACCTGGATTAGGCAGTACCGAGCCTCAAGTAGTTGTTAATGCTGATTCCCAAAATAAATTATTGCCCGATGACGGCGCTAACGGTAAAAATAAATTGATCGTTGCGGTTCATTACTATGATCCGGGTTCATATACAACCAATCCGGTTACAAATACATGGGGTACTTCCGCAGAAAAGGAAGAATTAGCTCACAATACAACATCGCTTAAAACAACCTTTATAGATAACGGCATTGCGGTTTATTTCGGCGAATGGGGAGCGCCTACAGGCCTGCATAGCAGTCTTGGCGCACCTGAGAGAGCCGCTCATCTGGACTATATCGGCTCTGTAGCGGAAGCGGCGCGAAAGAACGGCATTGTACCCATTTACTGGGACGACAACGGCGATTTTAAAATGCTTGAACGTTCAAACGGTAAACCAAAAACAGGACTTTGGGCGGATACATTATCAACAATGATGACTAAAATAGCCAATACAACACCCGGCAGCGGCGGCGGAACTCCAACACCGCCAACCGTTAGCGGAAATTTGGGCAATTATCATTTTGGAAATGACGGTGTAAATACTGTCTACACACAGGCCGTTTGGGAACTGTCAGGAACGAACTTAACAACCGCAAAAACGGCGGGAGCAAAACTTGTGCTTGTTTTATTATCAGCCCCAACCGCATCAGCGCAGTTTGTATGGCAAGGACCAAGTAATTCTATTTGGTGGAAACAGAAAGATATTCTTGATGAAACCGGCAGTGTTATTGGCACAACAGGTGTTACATGGAATGCAGGCACAAAAACCCTTACAATCCCGTTGTCCGCTTCTTCTGTTGAGGATTACAGCAGCTTTACAGCTCAGCCCTCATTAAATCTTGTCATCGCTTATTACGGCGGTGAAAATGTCAACTCTCTCGGCATTACAAGCGCAAACATTCAGCCGTGAGGAATGAGTGATAAATATCTCTCGCAGAAGCAACCCAATGTTTCAATGCGCTTTTACGAGAGGTATTTCCGAATAAGAAAAACAAAAAGGAGTTAAAAAATTTATGAAAATTTCGCACATGTCAATAAAAAACAAAATGCTTGTCTTTTCAGGTTTGTTCTTTATGTCCGTAGCCGTCCTCGGAACAGTGGCATTCTTCTTTTCAATGAAACAGATAGTCCGCTCAAGCGCGGCGCAAAAACTTTCTCAATTTGCCGAAACCAAAATATTTCAGCTGGAAAAGTCAGCTGTCAAGGAAATAGCCCTTGCCGTTAAAATGGCTGATTCGCCCCTGATAAAAGAGCATTTTCTGAATCCTGAAAACCAAACGCTCAAACAACTTGCCTTCATGGAATTTGAAGGATACAAACGGGCGTTTACCGGAAACAATATTTTCTGGGTAAGCGACACGGACAAGGAATTTTATTTTGGCGGGGATAATCATTATACAGTTGACGCCGAAAATCCGGATAACTATTGGTACAAAATGACATTGTACGAAACGGAAAAATATAATTTCAATATCAACTACAACCCCGACCTGCAAAAAACCCTGCTGTGGATTAACGCCCCTGTCTTTGAAGACAATCGGGCAATCGGCATTGTCGGAACAGGCATTGACCTTTCAGAATTTATTGACTCGCTGTATGCGGACTTTGACCAGTCCATGCCCTTCTATCTGTTTAATAAATCATCAGAAATAACAGGTGCGCGTGATCGTTCTCTGGTAACAGGCAAGAAAACAATAAACGATTATTTCGGCGCGGCGGGGGCTTTTATCATCAGCGCCGCCGAACAATCGGTCAAAGTTCCGCAAACTTTTTACCTTAACAACAGCGAATATGTCGTGGGAAACATTGAAAGCCTGGACTGGCATATTGCCGCAATTCTTCCCATTACCACCTCGGACATTTTAAACAGCGGCATGACTGTATTCTTCATGGTAATGCTGGCTGTCATAGCCGTTATTCTGATCATCTCTTTTATTTTTATCAGCGGCCTTCTTAAACCCATGCGCTACATGGTGCAAACGCTGGATCAGATAGCCACGGACTGGGACCTTACAAAACGTCTTGAATTCAAGCACCATGACGAGATCGGAACAGTGGGGGAATTCTTTAACCGTACTTTTGAAAAAATCAGAGTTCTTGTAGGGACGATAAAATACAAAATCAACGGGCTTAACCATACCAGTTTTGAACTGTCCGGTAGCATGGGCAAAACATCGGCCGCCGTACAGCAAATTTCAGCTAACCTTGACAACATGGAAAACTTGATGGTCAAACAGGAAAACGGGGCGATAGAAGCAGGCAGCGCAGTCGGGATCATTAAAACAAATATCGACAGCCTTAAAAAAATGACAGAACAGCAGACTGACAGCGTGAATATGTCGTCTTCCGCTATTGAGAAAATGACCGCTAACATTCATTCGGTAACGCAGACTCTTGCGGAAAACTCAAGGAATGTCGACGTTTTGGTCGAAGCGTCACAGAACGGCAAAACGGGGCTTCAATTAGTCGCGCAGGAAATACAGCAAATAGCCCATGATTCCGAGGGCTTGCTGGAAATAAACTCGGTGATGAACAGTATCGCAAGCCAGACTAATTTGCTTTCAATGAACGCGGCGATAGAAGCCGCCCATGCCGGGGAAGTCGGAAAAGGCTTTGCCGTAGTCGCCGATGAAATACGCAAACTCGCAGAGTCATCGAGCAACCAGTCAAAAACAACGGCGGCAATGCTTAAAAAAATAAAAGCGTCCATAGACAACATAACAAAATCGTCTAACGAAGTTTTGGAGCGTTTCAGCGCGATAGACACAAGCGTAAAAACAGTTTCACAGCATGAACAAAATATACTTAACGCGATGGAAGAACAGGAAGCGGGCGGCAAACAGATACTTGAATCCATAAGCCGTTTAAAAGACATAACCCGCTCCGTTAAACAAGGTTCTGACGACATGGCGGAATCGGGCAAGACGCTGGTTAAGGAAACGGACGAATTCATAAAAACCAGCCGGGAAGCGGTAGAAGGCATGAACGAAATACTAAAAGGCATTAATCAGATAAATGTCGCCATAAACCATGTAAACGAAATGAGCCTTGAAAACAACCGCAACTTTGAATCCTTAAAACAGGAAACTGAAAAATTCAATGACACGGTTGATAACGAAAAACAAAAAATCCTCGTGGTAGATGACGACAGTATTCACCTTGAAATGATAGAAACCGCGCTGTCAGACGAATATGAGGTGTCAACCACCAAATCCGGCAAAGAAGCGCTGGGCTTATTCTATCAGGGACTTGTTCCAAATTTAATATTACTTGATCTGATAATGCCCGATATGGACGGCTGGAACACTTACACCAGAATAAAAGCCATAGGCGGCCTGTACAATACCCCGATAGCTTTTTTCACTTCTTCAGACAACCCGAAAGACAAACAACACGCTCATGAAATGGGTGCGGTTGATTACATCAAAAAGCCTTATGAAAGAAACGACCTGTTACACAGGGTGGGAAAAATCATGAAACAAAGAGATGCCGCATAAGGAACGAGCCAGGAACAAATTCACAAAAATCGTCCGTATGGGCGGTAAAATTGTCGGCGGACATTAAGCGTAAAATTTATTTTAAGGAGTTTAACATGGCAACAATAAAATTTCATGAAGGGACAAAGTTCGAGACAAAACTGGACTTGGAAGATGAAGAAACCGTACTTTTTGTAAAACCTGTAAAAAGTAAAATTTATCGGCATATCCAAGACGGCTGTTTAATGGGATTGCTTACGGTAATAACATTGGGCATTATCCGCATTTTCAAACCGACAAGACAATGGATGGCAAATATCGTCTTAACCAACAAAAGGGTTGTTACCATTCCCATACCGCCCAATAAAAAGAAAATGCCGGTGGAATCGTTTTATTTCAACGAAATTTCCGAAGCAAAAATTATACCGCCCGCAGATAAAGAAACGGGAGAAACAGCGTTTGCGATGTTTGGTATCAATTTGAAATCAGACGCAAAATCCTCTTGCCTTGACGGCGGAGAATTCTGGGTATACATGACATGGGACGCTCAAGGCTTCTTAAATGCCGGCAAATTGTTGTTAAAGAAACTCGGCGCTTCCGCTATGGATATGGCAAATGAAGCGGGCGCTATGGCGCAAACTCAACTGAATTATGACGAAGCCGTAGCGTCAAATAAAAAATATTACAATGTGGTAAAAGCCGTGAAAACAAAAGTGGAAGCGGGGGATTGTTCCAAATTTGGACACGTTGAGCTTAGGGATTTCCTCATCGAACTAATCAACGATTGCGCACAGGCGGCTAACAGTTAAACGAACAATGACGGAGTTGATAGTGAAAGAGAACGGCATAGCAAGCCGAATGATTATTTTTTTCGTTCGGCTTTATCAACAGATCGCCCCCATGAGATTGAGGGCGGTATGTCGATTTGAACCGTCATGTTCAAATTATATGATTTTGGCGGTGCAAAAATACGGCGGCAAAAAAGGATTTTTAGTGGGATTACGGCGGATAGCGCGGTGTAATCCATATAACAAATGCGGAATTGATTATCCGTAGATATCAATTTAACGTGATCATGCTTTGCAGTAAAAGCTGTTAGGCAAAACTTTTGAAAGGAATAAGAAAATGATAAAACACCCAATTATTCTTCTATCTTTGATAGCAACTGCCTGCGTTACCGCTCAAACCACGCAGCCTGCCCCTCTTTGGGTAACCAATCTTGAAAAAGCATTTCCTTCAAAAGAATGGATAGCCGTAAACGGACAAGGAACAAATCAACAGCAAGCCGAATCAGCGGCGATGAACTCTCTCGCCCGGGCGTTCAGAGTTGACATAGCAAGCCTGACGCAAGCAGCGCAAAAATACAGCGAAATCGCAGACAACGCCGCCAAAGGAAAAATAAAATTCGATGAAAGCAAAATTTTCACGCAGGAAATAAACACCGCAAGTAACGTAAAAGGACTAATCGGCGTACAAACAAACATATACCGAGCAGGCGATAAAACCGTACATGTCAACGCCCGAATGAACCGCCGCGAATGCGCCGCCGGATATGCAGGCATGATAATGGGAAACACCGCCATAATAAACACCCTGCTCACATCGGCGGCCGCCATGCCGCGACAAGACGCTTTTGACGTATACGCCCGCCTCGCCTTCGCCCATTCAATAGCGCAGGCGACCGACAATTTCCAAAATATATTGGAAATCCTGGACCCGACAGCCGTTAACCGTAAACCTAACTACGGCGGCGCAAACGCCATAAAAACAAAAATGCTCGAAACCTCCGCCCTCATAACAATCGGCATAACAGTAAACACCGAACGGCAAGCCGACAAAACCCTCCTAACACGAGCCGCGGGATCGTTCTTCCGTGATTTAGGTTTTAAAACAGACGAACATGGGGTGCCAGGTAAACCGGACGCAGGCAATTACACGTTACGTGCAAATGTCAGCTTTGAGACAATACAGCAAAGCGTAGTGTCATGCCGTTATTACATCGACGCCGCTTTGATCGGCGCAAACGGCGTGTCAATTTTTACCTTTACGGAAGACGACCGCAAAGCGCACCCCGACACAGCATCGGAAGCCCTGCGCCTCGCCTTAAGAGCCGCAGAAACATCATTTAAAGAAGGAAAATTTACCGTGGAATTTAACACATGGCTGAATTCATTAATAGAATAACCCTGTGTTGCAGGTAGAAAAAAATTAGGGAGAAAGAAAATGAAAATTGTTAATATGATGATGTTATTAACCGTCATCACAATCATGGCGTCGGTTTCCTGTACTTCAAAACCAAAAGTAAAAATCGTGGAAATGGAAAACAAGGGAACAGTATTAAAAGCATCCACACCTGCGTGGGTAACAGCCTATGTCCAACACGGTATATCCAAAGTACAGGCGCAGACTGAATACAAAGACAAATACTGCGTGATAGGCGAAGAAAGCGGCGTAAACCGGCAATTCGTAACTACATGGGCGGACAACTTCAGCGCACAGCAGCGTATCGGCGCAATGCTCCGCACAACCATAGTCAATGAGTATCATGCGCAGGTACAAGGTAAAGCGCAGACCACAGGCGGAACGAATGTTACAGCGTCAACAGGCAGAAGTTCAGGCGACTTTAATCAGGAAATAAACAGCATAGTAAATTCCATAGTGAACGTAAGTTATTCGGGAGCGCAGAGAGAGTCCGACTGGTGGAGTCTTCGCCGCCGGTACGATCCCGACATCAAACAGGAATATACCGATGAATACACCGCTTACGTCCTGTACACCATACCCAAAGCCGAATTGAACCGACAGGTTGCCAAAGCCCTTGAAACGTCCGTAAAAAAAGATTCTGCGTTATACGACATTACAATCACAATGGCGAAAGAGATTTTGAAAAACGGACTTTCAAAGTGGGGCGAGGGGTTAGGCAAATAATAAATCTTTTGCTTTTGTTATTTTGCCTAAAAAATCGTATTTTCGTAGCCTGCGAACCATAGGTTCGTCGGCGAGAAAATACATCGGACTAAAGTCCGCAGTCTGTCTGCAAAGCAACCGACTTTGCGGGCAGACGCTATTTATTTAAGGAGTTATTATGAAAAAACACACAGCAGTATTCATTGCCGTATTGATTACATTTTTCGGATGCGCAAGCATACCCGCCGTTCACGATGACCTCGACATAGCGATCCGTGATACATCAGACTACCTCAATGACAATATCCCCAAAGGGAGTAAAATCGTAATCCTCAACATACAATCCGATTACGCTTCGCTCTCCGATTACATCATAGACGAACTAATAGCCAACGCCGTCAACGATAAAATATTTTCGGTAGTAGACAGGGCGCAGTTGGAACAGCTGCGTATGGAATTAAAATTCCAGTGGTCGGGCGAAGTAGACGACAAGTCCGCCCTTGAAATCGGCAAATTCCTCGGAGCGCAGACAATCATATCAGGCGTAATAAGCGAACTCGGCGACCGCCACCGAATGAGAATCCGCGCCATGAACGTAAAAACCGCCGAAGTTCAGGGACAATACAACCGTAACATAACCTCAGGAAAAACCATAGCCGCATTGATGAAAGGCGGACATTCCGCAGGAAGGCAATCGGCTAACACTGTTTACAGCGCAAGAACAACAAGCGGGAATTCAAGCAGCACAACCGGCGCAAACAGAACAACAAACAACAGACAATCACCTAATAATCAAACAACCGCTATCATACAACCGCCGGTCTCCGTATACAAAATAGGCGACACGGGACCTGCGGGCGGACTAATATTTTACGACAAGGGAAACAACATAGGCGGTTGGCGTTATCTTGAAGCCGCCCCCGCCGATTTAGGACCTGCAAAATTTTTAACGGAAAGCCCTGACTCGTTTCCTAAAAACTTTTATGATTTATGGGAAAGAACAGAAGGGGACAAAGGACGCGGAATAGGCAAAGGCAAATCCAACACCGAAAACCTAATGGGGATAGCGCAGGCAAGAGGCGGCTTTAACTGGGTGGTACGTTTATGCGATAATTATGAAGTCAACGGCTATAACGACTGGTTTTTACCTTCAAGGGACGAACTTAATTTTATGTACGGCAATCTGCACATGAAAGGATTAGGCAATTTCAAACTTGAACAATACTGGTCATCAACAGGCTGGACAGACACATGGGGTTCATTCAGCGCGTGGTATATAAATTTTGAAGACGGCGCACATGATCATCGTAACGCCAGTCAACCGCGCCGTTTCCGTCCGGTAAGGCATTTTTAAGATAGGGGAATGATGAATAATAAAGACAGCGTTAATCACGGCAAACCTGCCTTTTTCTCAATTGTAATTGTTTATATAATATTTTGAGAGTAAGACATGCTCAATTGGCAATTTCAATTTCCGCATTGTTATTAACAGAGGAATCGTTATACGATATTTCCGTTATAAACGATTTTAAAATATATTGACAATTATCAGTTTATAGACAAAAATGAAAAAAGGCAGGGATAACAATGAAAACATTATTCGATTTAACATATATCGGAAAAATGGCTTTAAAAAATCGCTTTATTCGTTCGGCAATAAGTGAAAATACAAAAAACGGGGAAATAAATCAGAATATTCTGGATTTATATAAACAATTAACGGCAGGCGGCGTCGGTACAATGATTACCGGTTTTACATTGGTAGATGAATTTGAAAAAAATTATTCAGCTCCGGCATTTTATAATGATTCATTTATTGGCAATCACAGAAAATTAACTGATACAGTCCATGAAAACAACGCAAATATCATTTTACAATTGGCCTATTGCGGATCGTATATTATGGGAGAGATGACGGGAGAAGCCGTTCTTGCTCCAAGCGGTGTAAAAAATTTAAATACAAATATTATCCCAAAAGAAATAACGTTGAATGAAATAAAAAATATACAAAAGAAATTTGCGCAAGCGGCTTTAAGAGCAAAAAATGCCGGTTACGACGGCGTTGAAATACACGCGGCTCACGGGTTTTTCCTAAGTCAATTTATGACACCGTATTACAATCACAGAAACGATCAATACGGCGGTTCTGCCCTTAATAGAGCGAGAATAATAGTGGAAACTTATGAAGCAATCCGCGAATTGGCCGGTTATGATTTTTCGGTTTGGATAAAAATAAATGTTTCAGACGGTATTACAGACGGAGTATCATTTGATGACGTTTTATATCTTTGCAATGAATTATCAATAAAAAAGATAGACGCTATCGAAGTAAGCGGAAACTGGCAGAACTTGAAAAAGCAATCGGCGTATTTTAAGGATGAGGCGGAAATTATCGCCTCTAAAAATGAAACTGCGGTTGTATTAACCGGCGGCAACAACAGTTTTGAAGAAATGACCGAAATTTTGAATTCCGCCAAAATAAACTATTTTGGCATGGCAAGAGCGCTTTTAAAAGACCCGAACCTGATCAATAAATATTCCGAAAAATATAGGTTTCATTAAAAATAAAAAACAAAAAAAATCAGAAAATTATTACATAGAGTCTGTTTATAATGTGGATACATTACAGACAGACTACTCAAAAATCGTATTTTCGTAGTCTGCAAACCGTAGGTTCGTCGGCGGGAAAATACATTGGACTAAAGTCCGCAGTCTGTCCGCAAAGCAGCCGACTTTGCGATCAGACACTACATAACTTCCAGAAACGGTATGCAGACCAGGTTAAACGCGTCACGCAGAACCAGCATTACGATACGGGAAAGTTCCAGCCTCGCGTTTGAAAGGGATTTGTCTTCACAGTTAAGAATCGGACATTCATGGTAAAACCTGCTGAAACATTTTGACAATTCGTAAAGATAACCCGCCAAACGTGATGAATCCAGATTAGCCGCGGCTTCGCCTACTGCCGAAGGATATGCCGCAAGAGTTTTAACAAGCTCCCACTCGGGATCAGATGCAAGCAGGGTAAAATCTTCATTGATTGCTCCCTGCCCTTCTCTCTTTTTCTGTCCGCTTTTTCTAATCATTGAGGAAATACGCGCTCCCATGTACTGTAAATACGGGCCGGTATTGCCGTTAAATGAAAGCGATTCTTTGGGATCAAAAAGCATGTCTTTAACAGGACTTGGCTGAAGCAGAAAATAGTGCAGCGCGCCAAGCGCGATTTTCTCCGCAACCTGCGCGGCGTCTCCCACTTCTTCTTCCCTCTCTTTTTCACGGATTTCCTCAAGCGCCATGGCTTGTAACGAATCGATAAGGTCATCGGCGTCAACGACAGTTCCTTCGCGGCTTTTCATTTTACCTTCGGGAAGATTTACCATGCCGTAAGAAAGATGGTACAGGTTTTTCGCCCAAGGATAGCCCAATTTTTCAAGAAGGGTAAAAAGCACTTTAAAATGATATTGCTGTTCAGAGCCTACAACATAAATCATCTGATCAAAAGGCCAGTCTTTATGCCTGCTGATTGCGGTTCCCAAATCCTGTGTAACATATATTGATGTTCCGTCGCTTCGCAATAAAATTTTTTTATCCAGTTTTTCACCGCTTAAATCTACGGCGACAGACCCGTCTTCCTGACGGAAAAAAATTCCCTTGTCAATTCCTTTTAAAACTTCATCTTTGCCGAGCATCCATGTTTCGCTTTCAAAATAATATTTGTCAAATGAGATGCCGGTGCGGTTATATGTTTCCTTTATCCCTTCTATCGCCCATGAATTCATCCGTTTCCAGAGTTCCGTCGTGTCACTGTCTCCCGATTCCCATTTCCGCAGCAATTCTTGAGTCCTCTCAATTACGGGAGCTTTTTTTTCGGCTTCTTCTTTTTGTATGCCTTTCTGTATCAATTCGTCAACTTCCGTTTTAAAAACCTTGTTGAAACAAACGTACCAGTCTCCTACAAAATGATCGCTTTTTATTCTCTCGGATTCGGGAGTTTTTCCGTTTCCGTGTTCTTTGTACGCAAGCATTGATTTACAGATATGTATCCCCCGGTCGTTAATAATACAGACCTTGTACACGTCCGCGCCGCAGGCCGCAAGTATGCGCGACATGCTCTCTCCCAGAATGTCGTTTCGCAAGTGTCCCAAGTGCAGCGGCTTGTTTGTGTTGGGGCTGGAGAACTCTACCATCACTTTTTTTCCGGCTAATGTTGCAGGTCTGCCGAAGGAAAAACCGCCGCCTGAATTCGTCTTGTTGATTTCTTCAAGTATTTTTTTTACAACCGGAGATCGATCAAGTTTGATATTGACATACGGTCCTTGCGCAAAAATTTTACAGCCGCCGCATTCAGGCTGTTTTGACAATTTTTCCGCCGCCGTTTGAGCTATCTGAGGCGGCCCTTTACGCAGAATCTTGGAAAAAGCGAACATCGGAAACCCGATGTCTCCCATTGAAGGGTCAGGAGGAATTTCAGCGGTTATATGGGATATTTCAATCCTGTTTTCAATGCCGGCTTCACTCAAAATTTCGTTTAAAACCGAGGCGATTTTAATTTTCCAAGGTTCTCTGTAATCGTACATATTGCCTAATAAACATAGCCGATTTTTATTTAACATTCAACAGGCTGGAATTAATATCAATAAAATGATATATATACATTATGATACTACTTGCCATCATGCTGCTTTTAACAGGAGTGCCGGCATCAAGCGATGTCCTGCCTGACTGGTTTATCCCGTTAAGAGATGCAGTTTACGAACAGAAATTAACAGCTAATGAAATCAAGCCGTTGTACAGTGAAATCTCAGCAAAGGCAAAAAATTCGCTTTCCGGAGCCGAGCAATATATTATGCTTTCCCGCTGTGAATATATGATGGGAAGAGCTTACGCGTATGAAGAAAAAAAAGAAGAAGCCAGAATCCATTATGACGAAGGAATAAATTACGCTGAAAGGGCGTTAAAATTACGGGAGAGCGCCGAAGCCTGGGTTATGCTTGCGGAAAACATATCCCAATCCTGCATTGTCCGCCCGGCATCTTATGCGATGGCCAACGGGTTAAAAATTGAAAGATACTCCAAAAACGCGCTTGAAATTGACGGTAAAAACGCCGCCGCTCAGCTATTAATTGCCGTGCGCTGGGTTTACGCCCCCACCCCTTTTCATAACTACAACAGGGGAATTCAAATGTTATCTGATTTACGAAACAACAGCGTTATGGAAAAGGACGACGAATTTAACGCATATCTTGCGACCGGGTACGGATATATGCAGCAAAAAAACAGCACGCAGGCCCGCCTTTGGCTCTTAAGGGCTTTGGAAATTTATCCGACCAATAAATATGCGCAATCTTTGCTTGCAAAACTATAATTTTTTAAGGTTAAAAAAATGCTTGCCTATCTGTCACAGTTATTGAGTGTTTATTATTATAATATTCTTGTCGCTGTAGCTTTATATTTTTTTCTGCTGTCACTCGCAAACCATTATGAAATGTGGCGTTTTACCCACGGACCTGAAATTTTTGAAGGGCCTATGGTTTCGGTATTGATCCCAATGCGAAACGAAGAAGATAACGCACAAGCCTGCCTTAATTCCCTGACGAACCAGTTGTATAAAAATTATGAGATATTGGTTCTTAACGATAATTCTACGGATAATACCGCAAAAATACTTGAACGTATCGCCGAAAAAGACGAAAGGATAAAAATAATTAACGGGAAATCCCTGCCCGACGATTGGTACGGAAAGCCTTTTGCGCTGCATCAGCTTTCTTCCGAGGCAAAAGGCGAAATACTGCTTTTTACGGACGCGGATACTGTTCACTCACCGGCAAGCATTTCGTGGGCGGTAACCAATTTGGAATTATTGGAAACGGATATGATTTCCGGTTACATCGGACAGATTTTTCTGACATTCGGCGAAATAATAACCGTTCCGCTGATGTTTTACCTAACAGGTTTTGTTATTCCTCTTTTTATAAACCGCTTTTCAAAAAAGCATTGGTTTTCCGCAGCCATAGGGCAATACATTGCCATTAGGCATGATGTTTTCAAAGCAATCGGGGGATGCGAAACATTCAGAAAAAAAACATCCGAAGATATTTATATGTCAAGGTATGTAAAAAAGATGGGATACTCCACCCGTTTCCTGAATATTACCGAATATGTCAGCTGCAGAATGTACAGCGGTTACCGAAACGCAATTGAGGGAATAGGTAAAAATATTTTTGATTTTCTCGGTAAAAACACGCTGGTTATTTTTATTATGGCCATCGGAGTTATTTTCTTTTTATTTTTTCCTTTTCCCCTGCTAATCGGCTGCATTATTAAGAACAGCCCCTGGACACATCACATAATTATCGTAAATATTCTGTATACGCTGACATGGCTTTTTATGTTTCTCGGACAAAGACTGAAATGGTGGTATTGTTTTCTATGGCCTTTAATGTTCCTTAATCTTCTTTACGTGGCATTCTGGTCATGGTTTAGAACCATTTCGGGCAAAGGGTTTATCTGGAAGGATCGAAAGGTGAATTGATGCCGTATAAACGCGGAAGACCGGTTATTGATTTATCAATCTTTTTCAGAGCTGCATCAGCGTTGTGTTTTTATATGCTTCTCCCAATTGCTTATTCATTCAACTTTATCCATCTTTCTACAAAGTATAAAAACAGATTCAGGCTTTACGGAATTCGCAGGGCGATTACAGTCTCCAATCACACGACATTTCTTGATCCTGTAAAAATTGCAGCCCTCGTACTGCCGCGTCTAATATATCAGACACTGCTTGAAATTACTGTAGAATCTCCCGTGTTGGGCACATTTACAAGAATTCTGGGCGGAGTTCCCCTTCCGCGCGGAATACAAGGTTATAAAAAAATTCTTGAGATATGCAAAAAAGCGTTTAAATATCGAAGGTATTTGCATTTCTATCCCGAAGGTGAATGCTATCTTTACAATCAAAAAATCCGTGAATTCAAACCGGGCGCATTTTTTATCGCAGCCGAACTGGACATTCCGGTAATACCTCTTGTTACAGTTTTTTCACAAGGACCGTTCCGTCCGTGGTCATTTTGGGGACGTTCCGTTCCTATGGAAACGTTAGTTGTAATGGAACCGGTATATCCTTCCGCTTATGTCAGGCGTGAAAAAAACGGGGAATTATCGGCAGAATCAGTCAGGGAATTCGCCGAAGCGGTCAGAAAAAAAATGCAGAAAGAGATTGACAGGCGGGGCGGCTCTTCCGCTTTTTACAGAGGGCATATGGAACGGATTAAAGGAATTAACGATTAGAGACAAGTTTTCTTTCCAGCCGGTTCAATCTGTGTTCAAATTCGTTTTTCCAGAATTGGCCTGCTCCCTTTAAATCCAGCCCTTTTTTCACATAATTTATTGCAAGGGGAATATCCTTTAATTTCCTTTCGCAGTCAACAGCCAAAGCCCTGAATACGGCGGCTCTTTTATTCGGCAAATATTGGCACCCGCTTTCCGCCGCAAACCGCAGAAGTCTGTCTCCTGTTACCTGCAAATTTATACTGTTGCGCCACCTGGTAAAATCACGCCAGTACAAAGCGATACGGTCAATATCGTAACTAAAATCCGCGTTAAAAGGATCATCGGCAATACAAATCATCGCTCCCATAATAGAGGCAAGCCCTTTTATGTCGGCGCAGTTGTGCCCGCAAATATCCATCAGGCGGTCTGTCCTTCCTGTTTTAAGGAATTCAAACCAGATTTCAGGCGCAAAAGAGCCGGGAATATCACCCAAGCGATCAAGTCCGAGTATTTTTGTTTCTATGGAAGCCTGCGAACAGTCATGGATAACGTTTTTCCACAGCCGCCTTGCCGGATAAAGAAGGTCCGCGTGAAAATACTGCGGCGGTTTTATTCCGTTCATAAGGCAGCGGGTTTTAAGTATTTGCGAATCAAAACATTTTCCGTTATATGTAACAATTACGGAATTTTCATTCTCAAATTCTTTTAACACTGCTTCCAAAAAATCATTTTCCCCAGGATAATCAAGAAGCAGGTACTGCGTTATCCGCATTTTACCGTCCGGCAGCGGTTTCCCGAAGGCTGCGAGAAAGGCTGTAGTTCCCGCTCCGCCTGAAAGACCGGTAGTTTCCAAATCAAAAAAAAGAAAATTTTCAGGGGAGGGTAAATTTCCGCGGGCAAGATCGGGAACAATGATCGCAAGCGCCTGAGGAAGGGCGGCCCTTACTTTAAAAGGCGCGGGCAAAACAACCTCCCGCTTTAACGCCATAAAACCGCAGGCTGTCCAGTTATTATCCGTAAAAACCGAAACACTATCGCCTGACATTCCGGCTTTGAATGCCTGTGTCTGCGGTTCGCTGTTTTTGAGTTCCTTTATTCTGCCCAGCCTTTCTTTCAAAGTTGAGGCCATTTTCCCCTCTGTGGAATAAGTGTAACATAATGTATAATTATCGCAATGCAGCTTGGAAAGAAATTCTTTAACCGTTCCACTGTCGAGCTTGCCAAATCACTTCTTGGGAAATACCTTGTATTCGGGAATACACAGGGAATAATTGTAGAAACCGAGGCGTATCTTTACAAAAACGATCCAGGCTGTCATGCAAGCAAAGGCATTACAGCCCGCAACGCTCCGATGTTCGCTGCGGCCGGCCGCACCTATGTCTATTTAATTTACGGAATGTACCATTGCCTGAACATTGTCAGCGGAAAAGAAGGCGAAGGAGAAGCCGTACTTATCCGCGCTCTTGAACCTGTTACAGGAATTGAACTTATGCAAAAGAGACGCAAAACAAAAAAGATGGAAAATCTCTGCAACGGACCGGGAAAATTGACGCAGGCTTTCGGCATTACAAAAAAACAAAACGATACAAGTTTATTTGACGGGCCGATAAGTATTCACAACAGCCGCATAAAACCCGAAATTTGTTCAAGCGGACGGATTGGACTGTCCTCGGGGAAGGAACTTGAACTGCGATTTTTCATCAAAGGTAACAGATTTGTTTCAAGATATGTATAACGAAAATTTTTTCATATTCCTTCCATTTTTTCCGTTTAAATAAGATTTTTTCACTAAAAATATCTTTCCCGGTAAAGCGCTACGGCATCTTCGCACCCATAAAGTACGGAGGCTCAAATGAAAGAAAAGATGATTTCACCGCTTTATGACTACGCTTTCTCGGAAATATTCGGCAACCAGAAAAATATCGACATTACAAGGAATTTCCTAAAAACTCTTTTGGACATTCCCGAAAACGAATACGACAGGCTGACTGTTGTAAGCCCTATTCTAAGAAGGTTATTTAAAACGGAAAAATCGGGAGTTGTTGACCTGAAACTCACCACCAAATCAGGAAAAATTATCCATATTGAACTACAGGTGGAAAAAAGAACCAACCTGAAATGCAGAATACTGTATTACGCTTCACGGCTCATAGGGGATCAGTTAAAATGGGGAGACGATTACAGCGAACTTAATCAGGTTATAAGCATTGTAATCTGCGACCATAAATTGTTGGAAGAAGAAAGTTCGTATATAAATGTATATGAGCTAAGGAACGAGGAAAACCGTTCCTTTACAAAATTGCTAAGAATAATTATACTTGAGTTACCGAAACTGCCTGAAACTATTGACAGGACGGTATGGCCGTGGTTAAAATTTCTAAAGTGTACAGAGAAGGAGGAATATGAAATGCTGGCGTTAAAATACCCTGAACTGGAAAAACCTGTTTTTTGCGCGAAGAAAATGTCACTTATTGAAAAATGGAAAGACATCAGGTTTCATAAGAACCTCTGGAAAGTGGACGAGCGGATGTTATTTGAGCAGGCAAAGATAGACGGTCATGCTGAGGGCCGCACTGAAGGCCATGCTGAGGGCCACATTGAAGGCCATGCCAAAGGCTACGCCGAAGGTATTGCCAGAGAAAAACTTGAAGCGGCAAAAAACGCATTGACTAAAGGTCTGTCTGTTGAAATGATTCATGATATTACAGGACTTGATATTGACACAATAAAAAGCCTGTAAATAGGTTAAGAACGCAAACCGCTTAAACTATAATAAGGTTCTTTTATAAAACCGGCTCTCTACTCAGTACATGACCGCACAACACGAACTCTATAATTATTATTCTTGCAAGAAGAACTTCAAGAACCGTTTTTGAAATTCATTTCATAAATAGTCTATTTTACCATACGACTCACTCTATTAGAAATTCTCCGTCTGCATCTGAAATTATTGAATAATAAATAACCTTTGTTGCTTTTTCTGTCAATGTAAAATTATTTGAACGCGATAATCTATCTTAGGTTTATAGTAATCTCTCGTCATTCTACTTATACGCGAGTCGTTTTTCACAATAAAAAAAGAAATGTAACGCCTTTGCGTCCGAATGTCTACTATATTTAATGAATAATCAAAACTGCCTAATTCATTTTTTTCACATTTGACATCTATAATGAATCTGACAGCTATTAAGTCTGAACCGGGAACGACGGAAGCATCGCTTATACGTTTGGTATTGTAATCATCATATAAACGTTTTTGGGATGCTTCCATTCTGTCTCTGTCTGTTAAATTAACATTGTTATTTAAGAGCGCCGCCTGTAATCTCGGCAGTATATAATTTTTCAGGGAAGGCGGCGTATAACCGGAAAATCCATCTATAATAACCCCTTTTCTGTCGAAATTTATCTCAATATTGTCAAACCATCGGCTGATTGCACCGGCTGATTGTGAAATTGCTTCATCTATTGTTACAGTTATTTGGCTTTGAGGAAATAAAACGGCAGATAAAAACACAAAACATAAACCAAAAACAAACTTTTTCATTTCGTCTCTCCTAATCTGCTTTTCAAAAAATGCTCCTAACGGGGAACTCGTCCCATAACATTTAGAAAGCGGCTATGCCTGACTGAAACGTCATCTTTCTTACTGTAAGCAGGAAGCTCTCTTTCAACTTTCGCAATACGAGCTGCGGTCAACGGATGGCTTTCATTCAAACTGCTATACCTACGGAGTAAATGAAAAATGGCTGAAAACAGGCAAAGGAGACATGTTTGAGAAAGACAGAGATTTTAAACTGGAAGAAGTTATCGAAAATTTCAGCAAACTTGACGAACTTTTACAGGATTATGTCCTTAAACAAATCCGCCTTATCCTTGAGTATCAACAGTTAAAGGATGATAAAAAATGATTTTCAATTATTTAAATAAAACGCCTAACGCTGCATATCGGTATATCGACGTAAATTGTCAATTATTTCCAGTATACTGTTTCCGTAACTGCCGCTCTGCGACCAAAACTTGAATATATCCTGAACCGTAGAAAATTTCCCGATATAACCATTATCTCTTAATACACTGTACCTTGGATTGACATTCTGCTGGTTGAGTTTGCCGTTTGAATAAAGTTTTAAATGCTGAATATGAGCCCGTACTCCTTCGGTCATACCATCGCGCATTTGATAAGGAAAACTGCCGTTCCATCCGTCAATCCTGCTTAAACCGCCGTAATTACATGCTGCCATCCGTTCCCGGTTTCTCATAAAATCCGTCCAATAAAGCATCTGGGCGATGGCAATATCATGGTTTACGCCTTCTCTTTTTGCCTCATCGAAATATTTTTCAATAAGCTCAATATCACTATTGCTTAAAGACCCCTTTTTAAACTTGATATATTCAAGAACACCTCTTTGCGCTGCGTAACCATTGCCTTCTATTAAATATGCCCTTGAATCGCCTGACGGCAAATTACCGCCGTTATAGTAATCGGCGCTTCCCGTTGGTATTGGATAATTTTCGGTATCACTATTTACAGTGCGCTGATTAGGGTCAAAACGGTTTGGCAAAGTTATCTGTCCCATGATACGGTTGTCCTTGCCGGAAACATAAAGCTGCGGCGGTTCTCCGGTAAATTGGACACTGTATGCCTCAAAAAGCACTACAGAATAAAGATCAAAATGATCCTGCGCTTTTTTAAATCGCAAAGTTATATTATATTCTTTAAAATATACTAGTAATTCCCTGCCCCTGTCAGATATTTCAATCAATTTTCCTTCAATGTCGTTAGAAATTACCATTTTTTCCGCAGTACCTGGCGGGTTAATTTCAACCCCTCCGTTAACAACTGTAATTATAATAAATTTTTTTTGCCGATCTATTTCCAGGTTAAATGGTTTTGAAAGATAGTATTTTAAATCCAAATCATCACGATCTTTCTCGTATAATAATAACAAATTTACAATATCGGAGTTAACGGGGATTCTGCCTGCGGTTGACGGACTCAATTGCTGCTGCGCAAAGCCTTGATAGGTAATAAAACAGATAAATAATACCGGAATCAACGCAGTATTTTTCATAAAAATCTCCTTATTAAAGCCGGATAAATTCCCCTCTTTTATTTTTTACACTGTAAATCTGTTAAAATTAATAATTCGCCGACAATTACAATGGGGTATATTATTATTCCTTTCAAGCGTTTTGTCAATAGACAATTATAACTAAAGTAGTTAACAAGTGAAAGCTTTACATAGGTAGTCATGCCTTAACAGCAATTATGTTAAATAAGCATCTTCGTCAATCGATCTTGAACCGCGAAACTTCCTTTATCAGAATATTAATGCCTTCACGGTTTTTGTTGCTTATATCGTTAACATGATGTACTGCCGTGTTTATCTGATCCGCGCCTGTTGCCATCTCGTTCATGCCGGACGTTATCTCCTGAGTCGCCTTCTCAAGATTTTGGCTTTCCTGTATTACTTCCTTGCTGCCGTCAAGCATCTCCGCGGAACCGGCCCGTACTTTCTGGCTAATATCATTTAAATTGCTGGTTCCCTGAAGAAGCTGGTTGCTCCCCTCGCTCTGCTCCTCCATCGCGCCGCGGATATTCTCTTCCTGCTGCGCAACCGTATTTATGCCTGAGTCAATCGCCTCGAACCGTTTAAGTACGTTTTCTGTCGAATGTGTTATTTTCTCAATCGAACTTTTTATCTTCTTTAAAACATTACCGATTGTTTTGGATTGTGCGCTCGAACTTTCCGCCAGCTTGCGTATTTCAGCCGCGACAACGGCGAATCCTTTGCCCGCCTCTCCAGCATGAGCCGCCTCAATCGCGGCGTTCATTGAAAGAAGATTTGTCTGACTTGCAATGTTTTCCATTACCCCGTTGATTTCCATTAGCCCTTCTGATTCGCGTGATATTTCCTGAATGTCCGCCGCTACTTCCTGCAATCCGCTTCTGCCTATATCCGAGGCTTCTTTTAAATTATGTACATTCTCCAGGTTTTTAAGCAGAGTCTGATTTACCGAATTAATGTTGTTTACCATTGTCTGAATAAAGGCAGACCGTTTCGTTATCGTGGTGGACTGATCTTCTACATGACTGTTGAGTTTGTTAATGTTCGTAACAATCTGTTCCATCGTAGCGTGGGTTTCACTTACGCTTGCGCTCTGGTTAATGACGCGGCTTTTGATACTCTGTATGTTGGCGGTGATCTGGTTGACCGCGGCGGCAGTCTCGTTCATGTTGCTTGCAAGCTCATTGCCGATTCCGGACAGTGCGGAGGATTCCCTTCTTACATTTTTAACAAGGTTTCTGAGCTTCTCAAGCGTTTCATTGAAATAATGCGCAAGGTCGCCTATCTCGTCATTGGAATTTATCACAATAAGCTGGGTTAAATCTCCTTCGCCCTGCGCAATATCTTTGAGGTTGTCTGACACTCTTACGATTGGCCTGCTTATGGATTTGGACAGGATTAACGCCGCTAAAATCAGCAGGATCAATACTACGGCGCTTATCGCTATTGTTATTTCAAGCATTTCGTAGACAGGGGCCATTATCGTATTATGCATAATGGCTGTCGCATAACTCCAGGGAGTTTTCGTATACCCGACAGTAAAAGGAATGATAAATATTTTCATGTCTGTTTTTAAAGGCGCGATGTAATTTGAAAAGGTTAAAAAATTGCCCGTTTTAACAGCGTTCACAAAATCATTAAGATGCGGGCCTGCCATGTCAGCTTCGGTATCTTTCATGTTTTTCCCGATACGGCTCGGATCGAAAATGGCGGTAACCGTGCCGTTGTTGCTGAAAACGGCGGTTACGGAATCCGGAAAAGGCTTATTGGTCTGCGAGATTTCCTGAAGCTGCGTAAGAGGGAGATCAAAACCTACAACCCCCGCAACTTTACCGTTGACGACTATCGGAATGCTGATTGAAGTCATCAGCACCGTCTTCCCGCCAACTTCATATTCAAAGGGGTCCAGAATTGTCGGATTGCCTGAATTCCTGGCTAAAAGGTAGTAATCGGCTTCGTTATAATCCTCAAGGGCATCTACTTCTACTTTCCCGTTATCCCAGTAATAGTAAGGGGAAAAACGTCCGCTTGGGCTGGTTCCTTTTGTCCCGAGAAATTGCAGGTCTCCTCCTTCCAGAACATCCGGCTCCCATACGCACCATGCTCCGATAATATCCGGGTTTGCATGCGCTATGCCCTCAAGTATGACATTAAACACGTTTCTCCTGCTGGAAACAGCTATGGATTGATACTGTTCCATTACATGAGCGGCGGTTTCCGCTTTATAAAAAAAGGTGTCAAGAAAATTGGTAATATAGGCTGCGGAGTCATGGGCCATACTGAGGGCGTATTTTTCCGAAATGCCGGTGATAGTGCCCCGTGATCTGACAAGCAGGGTAATACTGACAGAGGCGATGGCGAACAAACCAAGCGCGACCATAATAGTCATAAGTTTAAAACTTATTTTCATTTTTTTCTCCTTACATTATTAAATTATTATGTATATAACCAAATCTGTATTATTTTTTATTTACGTCAAAATAAAACTTCTTTAAATTATGCGGAAATACAAAAGTACCGGAAACTTGATAAAAAAATAAATAGGATGCATCGGAGTAATTTATACTCACCATATTATTTTCCATTCATATATTGATTTTGTCAATATACAAAGAAAATTTTATTTTAAAACATAACGGATTATTAATAAAAACAAATTTTTCTTATTCCTGAATAATCAACAAATAAACGAAAAAACTTATAAACTTTAACCGGATGCCTTCATTAACGCTTCAATAATAAGCGGAAAAGCGATTTTATTTAATCTTCTGACAAATAAACCGCCGCCTGAAGGAGGATCATTACTTCCTCCGTCATCCCACCAAAAACACTTTACTCCCTTGCTTTTCGCGTAACCGACATAAAATTCCGCCCATTCGGCTCTTGCCGCCTCATTTTTTTTGTTTAACGCGCCGAATTCACCCATAATTACCGGGATACCTTTGCTTATAAATAAATTATAAGCGCGGTCTATCCTTTCCGTTATCGGCAAGGTATCGTTTCTGTTTGTCCTGCTCCATGTATTTACAGGGCTGTTTTCATTCAAAGCGAAGTTATAAGGTTCATAAGCGTGGATAGATACAATAATTTTGTTTTCCCTGTTTTTGGGATCATTCGGAATTACAAGATCGTTCATCGGCTGCTCCATAGCGCTGGCGGCGTAAGTGGGAATCATCAGTATTCGCATAACATTATTGCCGCCGCTTGCCCTTACCGTATCGACAAAAAGCTGGTTATAAACGTTTACATTTTTCCGCTCTTCGGCGGTGCCGCCGTTCCATTCATTGGGACTGCCTTTTGTTCTGGGCTCGTTTAACCCTTCAAAAATCAGTTTTTCGCCGTAATCCCTGAAAGCTTCGCAAATTTGCTCCCAAATTTTTACAAACGCGCTTTTTGACCTTTCCATATCACGATCCAGAAATTTAAAAATGCCTTCGTCATGATGCGTGTTGATAATTATATACATGTCATTGTTTACGGCGTAATCAACTACCTGTTTTACCCGCCTCATCCAGTCATTCCGGATAACATAATTTCGGTTAACGCTTTTCGACCATGAAACCGGAATCCTTATCGCGTTAAACCCGGCGTTTTTTACGGTGTCTATCATGGCTTTTGTGGTAACGGGATTACCCCATGCCGTTTCAAACTGTGAGACGGCCGCGTTATCGGGAAGCCAGTGTAAATCGGCAGTATCAAGCGTATTTCCCAGATTCCAGCCAATTCTGATGTTATTCACCAATTCCATAGCGGAAATATCGTTAAACGCTCTAGAGGAAGACGGGTTTTGAGCCGAAACCGGTATGCACATAACGGAAAACAAACTTATAAAAACAATCCCTTTTTGCACAGAAAATCGTTTTGCGTTTTTCATTTTTTCCCCTTAATTTTTAAGATAAAACCGCCAAAAACCGTGAAACGGCTTCCTTGTTCCCTCCCGGCCCTACGCAGGACGGACAGCCGTTTTTGCACGAGCAGCGGTCTATCGCTTCCTTTATCGCCGATATAAGCGGCCCTGTACGTTTTGAAAGGCTCTCGGTAAGGCCTGTCCCGCCAGGATATTTGTCATATATGTAAAGGGCGGGAACGCCGAAATGCGGGTCTTTAACCCGCTCCGCAATTCCCAGATCGCGCGGATCGCATAACAAAAAAACAGGCGCAATGCCGCGTATCAGAGTCCCCGCGCCTGAAAGCGCTTCTGCGATACGCTGGTCGTCCATGCCCGCCAAAACTTTTCCTCCCGCGCTGTCAGGCGCAAAAAGCAGTGAAAGAGAGCGGGTGTGCATTTCTTCTTCAGGAAGCAGCACGTCTCCGTAACCGATATTTTCATGGGTGCGGAATCGGAGTTTCTTGAATTTGGTAACCTGAGAGCGCACCAAAACGTCAGATAAAACTCCCTGCCCTCCGCTGAAATCAATTTTTTCGTCTTCGGATAAAACCTTGATGTCCGTTTTCACCAAACCGTCCGTAAAATAATTTACGTCCGCCTCACGCACATGACACTTGCGGTTTTCAATGTCCAGTTCTTCCACCATGTATTGGCGTCCTCTGTGAATGTACACCGCGTTGACAAAGATAAGTTCCTTTGCGCTGGGGCGATCCATCTCTCCTATTACCGCGTTCCTTCCGTTTGTTACGTCAATTATTACCACATTGTCGGCGCTTGCACTTCTAAGGCTCACTCCTTCCGCCGGAAAAGAACGATCCGCCCAATGCCATTTTCCGGCGTAACGCACAATACCGGCTTCCTGCAGATACTCAAGAGCGTCTTTGGCGTTTTCGCCGTAACCGTTCTCATTTTCAGCTAACTCGCCGTCGCGGAAGGGCAGCTCAAAACAGGCGCATTTTACATGATCTGTCAATATATACGGATTGTCCGGATCAATACGGGCTTCTTCAGCGCTTTTTCTGAAAAACCAGTCGGGATCGTTCATTATAAACTGATCAAGCGGCGATACGCTCGCGATAAACACCGAAACGGAAGAGCCGCCACTTCTTCCCGCCCTGCCGGACTGCTGCCAGAAACTGTTAAATGAGCCGGGAAAGCCCGCGACGACGGAAGCGTCAAGTCCGCCGATGTCAATTCCAAGTTCCAGCGCGTTAGTTGAAACTACGCCCTGAATTGTCCCTTCCCTTAATCCCCTCTCTATTTCGCGCCTTTCGTTAGGCAGAAAACCTCCCCTGTACGCCTCTACCCTAATCCCCGAGTTGCCTGTAAATATATTCGCCAAATCCTCGTTTACATAGGAAGCGGCAACCTCTGTCTTTACGCGTGAATGGGCAAAAAGTATCGTTTTTATTCCGGCTTTTAGAAGAGCGACCATCCAGCGGCGGCTTTCCGTAACAACAGAGCGGCGAATGCCCTGCACAGCGTCTACCAGCGGCGGATTGTAGAGAATGATCCTTTTTTCGCCGCTTGGAGCGCCGTTTTTATCTATCAATTCAACATCCTGCCCGATAAGGGACGCCGCCAATTCCGCCGGATTGCCGATTGTCGCCGAACACAGGATAAATCGGGGAGAAGCGCCGTAAAAAGCGCACACGCGCTTAAGGCGGCGGATTACATTCGCCACATGGCTGCCCATTACTCCCCTGTAGGCATGGGCTTCGTCAATCACGATATATTTTAAATTTGAAAAAAATTTGATCCATTTTGGATGATTCGGAAGAATCCCCGTATGAAGCATATCGGGGTTGGAAATAATGATCCTTCCGGAATCGCGCGCCGATACGCGAAGGGAATCCGGAGTATCCCCGTCGTAAGTCGCAATTTTTAAATTTAACCCATCATCGCCTCCGGCAATTTCGTTAAGTTCCGATTGTTGATCCTGAGAAAGCGCTTTTGCCGGAAAAAGATAAAGACAGCGTGAACTTTCATCGTTTAAAAGAGTGTGAATGCACGGCAAATTATAACAAAGCGTCTTGCCGGAAGCGGTTGGAGTAACAACTACGACATTTTTACCGGACATGGAGGACTTCCAGACATCAACCTGATGCGAATACAGGCGGTCTATCCCTTTTTTGTTAAGAGCTTTAACAATTCTTTTATCAAGTTCTTCAGGGAAAGAAACATAAACGCCTTCTCTTGCGGGTAAAAGACGGTTAACAATTATATTTGGCGCAAAGTCCGGACTTTCAAGAAGTTCTTCCAGATTTTCACGTGCTCCCATATCCGACATCGTACTCTATTTGATATAAAAATGAAACATCAATATAGACAAACAATATTATATATATTATAATATTATTGAAAGCGGCGTGTTACTGTCGTAATTAGGAGATTCTGAAAAAAGGGGGAAATTATGACGGAAGTTTTGTCCATTATATTAGGAGGCGGCAAAGGAACACGTCTTCGCCCATTAACTCAGGTTCGTTCAAAACCGGCAGTTCCCTTTGGCGGCAAATACCGCCTTATTGATATTCCTATTTCAAACTGCATTAACGCAAATTTTAGGCAAGTCTACATTGTAACCCAGTTTAATTCCGCTTCTCTCCATCTTCATATAGGTCAGACATACATTTTCGATACATTTACAAAAGGATTTATTGAAATTTTGGCTGCGGAACAGACATTTGAGCGTGAAAGCTGGTATGAAGGCACCGCGGACGCGGTTCGAAAAAATTTACCTCACTTTAGAACACAAAATCCGTCGTATTACATTATTCTTTCAGGCGACCAGCTTTACAGAATGGATTTGCAGGATTTATTGAAAAAACATATAGATTCCGGAGCTTCAATTTCCATTGCATGCACCGGCGTAACGCGGGAAAACGCGAGCGGGCTCGGTATTTTAAAAGCCGATAAAAACAACCAAATCACGGAATTCCTTGAAAAACCCGGTCCAACCAAAGATATTTCAGACTTTAAAGCCCCGGCTGAAATCAGAGTTGATAAAACCAAAGACGACAGTTATCTGGCTTCCATGGGCATTTATGTCTTTAACGCGAAAGCTATGGAGGAATGCCTTGCCAATGATCTTACGGATTTCGGCAAAGAGGTGATTCCTTCGGCAATAAACAGATTAAAGGTAAACGCCTACCTTTTTGACGGTTACTGGGAAGATATAGGAACAATCAAGAATTTTTATGAGACCAATCTGGAATTAACCGATGTAAGGCCGCGTTTTGATTTTTATGATGAACAAAAGCCGATTTATACGCATATGCGCAATCTTCCGCCTTCAAAGATGAATTTTTCAAACATGAATCAATCAATCGCGGCGGAAGGCTGTATAATCACAAACGCAAACATTACAAATTCCATCGTAGGTATCCGTACTATTATTGAAACCGGCTCTAGCCTTAACGGAGTTATATGTATGGGCGCCGACTACTATGAAAGCGAAGCTCAGAAAATACAAAACCTTGAATCGAGAATCCCGAATGTGGGGATAGGACGCGGCGCAATAATTAAAGGCGCGATAATTGATAAAAACGTCTGTATCGGCGAAGGCTGCCGTATAGGCGTAGATGACATTAAGCGCACGGACGGCGAATACGGCCATTACCACATTGTTGACGGAATTATTGTCATTCCAAAGAACACAATTCTTTATCCGGGAACAGTTATTTAGCATTGTGGGTTTTTTAAAGGTTTTTTCCACCGTTCTTCCGGTATTGTTTTTTTTATCGTGCGTAAAACCCGATACAATGAATAAAACTATTAACGGAAAGGTGGAAACGCCTTCACAAGAGTATGTTGTTTTTCCGGTAAAACAGGACTTTTTGGGAAATGCCGGTCTGCCTAAGCGAATAAGTGATAATATACAGAAAAATCTCGCCTCTAATCCGGCATTCATTTCAGAACTTTCCAATATCATGAAGGATGATCCGTATTTCAGGATTCTTGTAGATAAAGAACATTCACTGCCGGATAATTACGAACCTGATGATTTAATTGAACTTACAAATTCATCATACAGGGCAAACAGAAGCGGCATGTTTCTTCGCAGGGAAGCCGAATCTTCGCTTGAGGAAATGGCTGCCGCCGCCGCAAAAGAAGGGTTAACCCTTGTAGCGTCTTCGGCTTACCGTTCATACGATTATCAGGTTCAGGTTTACGAAAGAAATGTCAGACAGATGGGACGGGAAGCCGCCGACAGGGAATCGGCGCGTCCGGGACACAGTCAGCATCAGCTGGGGTTTGTTGTCGACTTCGGCTCCATTACAGACGCTTTCGCCCAAACAGCAGAAGGCCGCTGGCTTGCAGCTAACGCTTCGCGTTTCGGCTGGTCGCTTTCATATCCGGACGGGTACGAGGAAATTACAGGTTACAGGTGGGAAAGCTGGCATTACCGTTATGTAGGCAGGGAACTTGCGGCGTTTATTGATACTTATTTTGACGGAATACAGCAGTACGCGTTAAGCTTTATTCATGAGTATTCACTGTCTATGAATATAAAGAATTAAACATCAGGCTGTTTTATAAAATCAGTTCCCGCTCCGCGGGCGCGGGTTTCTTTGCGGTAATTGTTATTTCTCCGTCCGCGTCTGCCGTAAAAACAGTGCCCTTTTCCCAGAAACCGTTAAGGAGCAGTTCGGAAAGAGGCGATTCAATTTCTTTCTGTATGGTGCGGCGCATGGGACGCCCTCCGTATTTTGGGTCCCAGCCTTTTTCCACAAGGATTTCTCTCGCGGACGGCGTTATCTCAAACTGATAATCCTGTTCGCAAAGACGCTGCGTAAGCTCATTCAATTCAATATCCAAAATCACGTCAATTTGCTCACGGTTCAGCGGGTTAAAAACGATTATTTCATCAACTCTGTTTATAAATTCGGGATTGAAAATTCTGCGAAGCTCCGACATCGCCGCAGATTCGATTTCTCCTGCGCTCATAAGCCCTGAACCTGAAAAGAAACCAAGCCGCCCGTCTTTGGAAATTTCCCGCGCCCCCGCGTTACTCGTCATTATGATTACCGTATTGCGGAAATTTACGGTATGCCCCAGTGAGTCCCTCAGTTCCCCTTCTTCCAGCACTTGCAGGAGAATGTTATAGATATCGTGATGCGCTTTTTCAATTTCATCAAACAAAATCACGCGGTATGGGTTGCGCCTGATTTTTTCAGTTAACATTCCTCCCTCTTCATAGCCGATAAAGCCCGGAGGAGCCCCTACAAGGCGGGAAGCGTTGTGTTTTTCCATAAAGTCCGACATATCTATACGTACAAGAGAATCTTCGTTCGCGAATAGGTACTGCGACAGTTTTTTTGCCAAGAGAGTTTTTCCAACTCCCGTGGGACCCAGAAAAATAAAAGAACCCAATGGCCTGTGTGGGGAAGAAATTCCCGCTTTAGCCCTGCGGATTGAGGAAGCAATGCGTTTTATGGCTTCATCCTGCCCTATTACGGTTTTTTGCAGTTCGTTTTCTATCTGCAGAAGGCTTCGGGATTCATGTTCTTCAAGGTGCATAACAGGAATTCCTGTAGCTTCGGTTACGACAAGACGGACATCGTCATCGGTTACCAAAGGCCACTCATCCATTGAGGCGTTTTCCCATGCTCTAAGGGCTTCTTCCAGACGCACTCTTAACGCCCGGACTTTATCCCTTACCTCCGCCGCGTGTTCATAATCCTGCGTGTTTACATATTCGTTTTTTTCCTCGCATAATTTCGCGATCTCGGTTTCAAGGCCTGTAATTTCAGGGGGCTGTTCGCGCGTTTCAAGTTTGCGCATCGCGCCCGCTTCATCAAGAATGTCTATCGCCTTGTCAGGCATAAATCGTCCTGTAATATAGCGCTGAGCGAGTTTCGCCGCGAGATTTACCGCGCTGTCTTTATACCTTACCTGATGATGTTCTTCGTACTTTTTCTGAATGCCTTTTAAAATTACCAGAGTGTCGTCAAACGCCGGCTCCTCTACAATTACCGACTGGAAACGGCGTTCAAGCGCGGCGTCTTTTTCAAAGTGTTTGCGGTACTCAGCTAAAGTTGTCGCGCCGATGCAGCGTATTTCACCTCGGGAAAGGCCTGGTTTCAGCATATTGGAAGCGTCAAGAGTTCCTTCCGCTCCGCCCGCCCCTATTATCGAATGAATTTCGTCAATGAATAAAATTATATTACCTGACTGGGTTACTTCGCGAATAATTTTTTTAATTCGTTCTTCAAACTCGCCCCGGTATTTAGTGCCCGCGACAATCAGCCCCATATCAAGGGAAAGAATGCGTTTACCGGCTAAGGCTTCGGGAACATTTTCGCTCGTCAAAAGCTGGGCAAGCCCCTCTACAATCGCGGTTTTTCCGACGCCGGGTTCGCCTACAAGAATTGGGTTATTTTTTGTTTTACGCGCAAGAATGCGGACAGTGCGGTTAATTTCCGTTTTTCTGCCCACAACAGGGTCTATCTTCCCCGCTCTTGCCAGAGCTGTAAGATCACGGGAAAAATTATCCAAAGTGGGGGTAAGCACAGGATAGGCGGCCGGTTTAATTTTCGGATGAAGACGCTCGGCTATGACTGTTTTATTGTTAACCGGATTTCTTTCTCCCGGGATAAAAAACGGATGAAATCTTTCCGCGCCCACATACTCTCCGTCGCTTCTTTGACCGGGTTTATTAAAGGTAGTCTGAATAATTACCCTCATCATGTCAGTATCGACAGCGCGCTGGTTCAGGTAGACCTGTACGCTTGAGTCCTGTTCCCGCATCGCGGCAAAAAGAAGATGCTCTGTACCAAGAAAATCGCTCCCCATTGATCTGGCCTCTTCGGTAGCGACATCCAGCATATTTTTGGTGCGTTTTGACGGCGGCACTTCTCCGCGTAAAATAAGGCCCGGAATACGCGGCAGGGAGCTTTCAAGGGTATGTTTGAATTCGTTTAAATCGATCCGCAGAAAAACAAGAGCTTTGCAGGCAGTGCCTCCGCCTTCCTTGAGGATTGCGATAATAATATGCTCGGGTAAAAGCTGATCCGAATTAAAACGCCGGGCTTCTTCCTGCGCGTTTGTAGAAAGAAGCCTTTGAACCCGTTGGGTTAATCCCTTAAACACTGCCGCACCTCACATTTTAACAATAGTTTATTTTTAATTATTTTTCAATTAATATCTTTAATAATGACAATGTCCCCATGGCTGATACCGGCGCGGGAAAACCACCCTTGAGGAACTTCAAGGGCATAACGCACAGACCGGCTTGACAATACCGAGCTTTCATCATGAGGGTACATATCCTTAATGTCGACAATTCTGCCGTCAGAGGCGATAAACGCTATGGACAGGGGGATATAGGTATTTTTCATCCAAAACGAAAGCACTTGATCCCTTTCGTAAACAAACAGCATCCCCTCACCGTCCGGTAATTTCTTGCGGAACATCAATCCCTGGCTTCTTTCTTCATCGCTGCGCGCAATCTCAGCCTTAACAACGGTAATTCTCTGCCCGTTCCGTTCAATCGGAAATTCCCGTACAGGGAGTTTTTGAGTAGTACAGGAAACAAATAAAATAACGACGCATAAAACACAGAGTTTTACGGCATTTTTCATTTTTCTTTCGCGTAACATTGTTATATGCCTTTTCATATTATCGCTAGAATTCATTTATAAAATCCTGACGCAGGCGGACTTGTCCGGACTCAATAAGCCCCGATTCATTTACAATATCGTCAAAGACGGTTTTATCAATATATCTTACGGTTAACGGCCGTTCAATCGCAATTCTGACTTCATCAGTTTCCCAGATTGCTGACCTTGGATCAAGGCTGGACGGCTGTCCGTATTTTTCCACAAACTGCGTAAATACGGAAAAATGATCGATAATTTGGGTATTAAGCGCAAATGACATTATAAAGACCTGCCCGTCCCTCAACTGAAAAAAAGCGCGTCTTACAAAAAGCGAACCGGTTGTCTCCACAAGGCTCTGTTCCCTTACAGGCAGGAAGGAAACGTCCCTGTCGCCCCTGAAATTGAATAAATTATCGTCCAGCAAGGCGGCTTTTAAATCATCAAGTTTCATTCCAAGTGAATAGTTACGGAACTGCTTAGGAAGCTCCTGCCGTTCCTCCGTACTCTGCTCAGGCGTTTGCTGCGCAAATCCCCTCACAGAAGATAAAAAGAGAAAAATAATAAAAACCGGCAAGAACCGCCTGTAAAATGTCTTTTTATGGGTCATCGTTATATTATCGGTAATTTAGTAAAACATTTAAATACGCTTAAACGGCAGGTTTTCCATAAAAGAAATCGGATTTTTATAAAGGTAAAAAAGTTAACTCGCCGTCTTTTTATCCATACGGGTTCTTTCAAGCTGCTGCATTTTGTGATAATACGAATTTTGTTTTAGGATTTCTTTTACGTCCTTGACAAATAATTTGTCGTCCATAACTATCTGGAACACGCGGTTTTCCATAAATTTTCTTCCGACTAACGCGCCGTCTCCCTGTGAAACCCCTATCATATTGATAAGTTCTTTTAACCCGAAATCAAATGTAAATTGACTCACTTCATCCAAATTGATTTTTTTCTTGTCAAGCTGGATTTGGAGCATATCATACATACGTCCTAAAGGATCGGACATCTGGGTATTTGCAAGCTGTTTATAGACAAGCCAAATACGTTCCGATAACAGGATTGTCAGCCTTGTTATCAATTGAGGCTGGGTTTTAATCATATGTTCAAAATTGGCGCGGTTAACCGCCATAAGCTGGCAGTCTTCATAAGCGACAGCTCCCGCCGCCCTTGGTTTGGATTCCAAAAGGGCCATTTCGCCGAAAATATCACCGCTTTTTAAAACCGCAAGCAAAATTTCGTTGTTATCGTTTATTTTTACAATTTTTACAGAACCTTTTTGAATAATAAAGAGCTCGTCTCCCGGTTCGCCTTCACAGAAAATAATGGAATCTTTGGTATACAAGCGGTTCATTTCATTTGATTTATCATCTTTTTGGGAATTTTTAACATAAGGGGCGATTTTATTTATACGTTCTGTCGCGATTTTTTCATTTTCTCCTTTGGGACAGTATTTGATATATTTTTGATAAGCGTATAAAGCCTGGTTAAACTGGTTATGCCTTGCGTAATACTCGGCAACATGAAAAATATGGCTTGGGTCCTCTTGGGCAGACTTATTTTTAAGGGAAAGCCTTGTTAAAGCGTCGTCAAGATAACGCATACGCTTTGAATATTGGAGTATTATCTTAAGCGCGACAGGAACATTGCCCTGAATTAACTGGCTGAATTGGTCGCGGTGAACGGAAATGAGGGTAACATCCGTAACAGCTATAGCGGTCTCAATCTGGCTGTTGCCCGACATTGAGGAAATTACGCCGAAGAAATCACCCGGTCCGAGAACATCGCCTCCTTCTTCCGCGACAACCTGTACCTCTTTGGAAATCTTTACTTTTCCTGAACGAATAATAAAAAAATTATCGGCTTTTCTCTTTCCTTCTACTATTATATAGGAGTCTTTGGTAAAATTCAGGTAAATAAGTTTTAAAGGCTCGCTCATTTCACCCCTTTGAAAATTATGTTTTAGTATAAAAATTTAATCAATACCTTGTCAACTGGCATATTTTCATAAAAATACGCATAAATTCATATAATTGCCTTCTTTATTGACCGATAATAACTATAAAGTCATGAATAAACAAATTAATTTTGAAGATACCTTATTTATATTGAATGTCAGGATCAGGATGATTAAAGACCTGCTTCACCTTGATATAGATTCCGCTCTTTTCTACCGCCAGACATTGGGTGATCTGGATTTTATCAGCTCAATACTTGATATTATGACTGAAAAATTTTTATCCAACCTGAAATTTCTTGATCGTGAAACCGAAGCGGACAACATCCTTGACACGGAATGGCAGTTTAGCCAGATATTGAACGAAATTTCCAACAATACAAGCCCATATTCCGCCGTTCTTTATCCCGAAACCAAAAGCCGGATCGACAAATTGAGGTTAGACAGCCTAAAACGCAAAAAACAGATAGACGACGCTTATACGCCGGTTGAACAGTCCATGACCGAACCTGTTGTAACCCATGCCGAGTTAAACGGGCTTTTAGGCAGCGCGTGAGAATAACAGGCGGAACGCTTCGGGGAAGAAAAGTTGCAGTTCCAGCCGGAATAATCAGGCCAAGCATGGACAGAATGCGGGAGTCTGTTTTCGCCTGCCTTGGAAACATTACGGGCCTTTCATTTCTTGACATATTTACAGGTTCGGGAATTATCGCGCTGGAAGCGGCTTCCCGAGGAGCCGGTTTTATAGAAGCGGTTGAGCAGGATAAACAAAAACGGAAAACCCTCCTGGAAAACGTGTCAATGTCTCCGTGCAGGATTAACTGCCGTTTTATGCCGGCTGAACTGTATGTTAAAAGGGCGAATAATCCGTTTGACATAATCTTTCTTGATCCGCCGTTTCCGTATCAGTTTAAATGGGAATTAACCGCAAATATCGCCTCGTCGGCCCTTGTAAAAAATGAAAGCAGAATCCTCATTCACCGTCCCCGCGGCGATTATTTAAAAACCGGCATTCAAAACCTTGTTCAAAAAGATTCAAGGGAATACGGACGATCCGTTGTGGATTTCTTTTCGGCGGAAAAATAACCGAAAATCCCCAAAAAATACGGCTTGTTTTTTTATAAAAACAGGGTAATAATATAGGGAAGCGGTGTCCAATATTTAAAAATAAAGCCGTATAGGGACAACAATTTTAGCAAAATTACAGATTTTCCCTCCGTGAAACTGCGCGGTATTAATTAGTGTCTGTCTATAATGTGGACACATTATAGACAGACTACCTTAAAAATCGTATTTTCGTAGCCTTTAGGCGAGAAAATACAGTGTCTGTCCGCAAAGTAACCGACTTTGTGGACAGACACTAATTCGGACTGCCCTTTGTAAGAAGAAGTATGGATTACGAAAAAACATTTAAAAAATTTGACAGTGAAAACTCATTTATAAAAGTTTCAGTTCCCGCTCCTGTCGAAGGCTCTCAAAAAGCCGCATTGAACCGTAAAGGCAATCAAAAATTCAATGAAGGCGATATTGAAGGCGCTAAAAGAATTTTTATGACTACGGGATACTCGGACGGGCTTTCAAGAGTGGGGGATTATTATAAATCCAAAAGCAGGCCTTTGGAAGCCTTGAGGATGTACTGGATGGCTCATGATCGCAAAAAATCGGAATTTTTGCTTGAACAGGCGGCTTATATTTTATCAAACCTGGTTCATGAAGATGAGGAAAAAGATGATGATGAAAGCGGTTATCTTTGGGATGAACAGGAACAAAACGGCGAGTGAATATGTTTGAAGAAAATTACAATACAATAAACGATAAAAAAATTGCGGAAATTTCAAAAACGGGCTATCAGCTATTAAAGGAAAATAATACAACCGAAGCCATTGATTGTTTTTCAAATATACTGATGCTTGATGAAAATAACAATTACGCCCTTGTCGGCATGGGGGATGCCAGCCGTAAAGCAGGTTATGTCCGCGACGCCGTTAAATACTACCAGAGATGCCTTTCACATTATCCGGGAAACAACTACGCGCTTTTCGGGCTTGCCGATTGTTACAAAGCGATGAATCAGTATCAAAAGGCAATTGAGATTTGGGAACAGTATCTGTTATACGACGACAGCAACATAACCGTTCTTACAAGAATAGCGGACGCATACCGTAAGGTCCATGATTTCGCAAATTCAAAAAGAATCTATCAGCGTGTTCTTGAAATAGAAAAAGACAACCCTTACGCGATCATCGGGCTTGGTCATTTACACTATGACTTTAAGGAATACAAAGAATCTCTTGCCTATCTGGAGAAGATGCTTAAAAACGGAATTGACAATGTTGACATCCGCGTCCTTACTTCAATCGGCAACTGTCACAGAAAACTGAAAAATTTCAACGAAGGCATTATTTTCTTTGAAGCCGCCCTGCGCAGGGAAAGCAATAATTTTTACGCTCTTTTCGGATTGGCGGACTGTTACAGGGGACTGAACCGTGTTGAGGAAACTATTGAATACTGCAACCGCATCCTTAAACAGGACCCCAGAAACAAGATGATTTTAACCCGCACAGGAGACGCCTACCGGAACATCGGCGAATTTGAAAAAGCAAAAGAATTTTATGAAAGAGCCTTAAATATCGAATTTGACACCTATGCCGTGCTGGGCCTTGCGTTACTTGCAAAAGCGCAGGGAAAATTCGACGAAGCCGTAGCTTCGCTGAAAAAAATAATACAGCAGGACAGCAAAAATTACCGTCTTTATATTGAACTTTCAGACTGTTATCTTAAAATGGGAGAACGCCGCAAAGCCGTAGAAATACTTGAAGATTATCAAAAACTCGGAATAAAAAGCCAAAAAGTAACGGAAATGCTTGAAAGTATGTAATTTATAATGGAAAAAATTTCACTTGCGGGAAGCAGTCTTTTGGAACTGGAAAAATTACTTTCACTTGAACGTTTCCGCGCAGGGCAGATTTACAATTGGATAATACGGGGCGCGCGCGATTTTGATCAGATGACGGACATTCCGGTTTCAATGAGAAACGGTTTAAGGGATAATTTCCGCCTTTTTTCCGGTTCTGTCGTCGGCTGTCATGACGGCGGTGGCGCAAAAAAAAACGTTATTGAACTGAAAGACGGCTTAAAAATAGAATCGGTGCTTTTAAATGACGGGAAAGACCGTCTGACCGCCTGCCTTTCAACCCAGGCGGGATGCCCTATAGGGTGTGTTTTCTGCAAAACGGGCAGTCTGGGTTTTTCCCGTAATCTTGAGGCAAATGAAATAATAGAACAGTTTCTGTTTTTGCGTAACAGCGCGGGCTTAAAAAAAACGGAAAAAGACGGACACCTTATAGATAACATAGTAATAATGGGGATGGGCGAGCCGCTTTTAAACACTGCAAATCTGCGAAAGGCAATCGCGTTTTTTAACGATCCCGTGGGAATGAATTTTTCGGGACGCAGAATTACTGTCTCTACTTGCGGTATTTGCGAAGGGCTTTTCGATATCGCGGAAAACGGGCCGTTTATAAGAATTGCCCTTTCACTGGCGACAGCCGACGAGCGGCTCCGCCGAAAAATGATTCCGGCAGCAATGTCAAATCCCCTTGAAAAAATCAGGGAAGCCCTTGTTCTTTTTCAGCGTAACGGCGGCGGGCGCGTTACCCTGGAAATACCTCTGCTTGGCGGCGTTAATACCCGAAGCGCAGACGCGGATTCTATCGCCGGATTTGCCGCAGGAATTGACAGCGTTGTAAATATCATTCCCTGGAATCCTGTAGCCGGCCTTGAACTGGACGGCAGTCCCCTTCGAGAACCTGAAAAAGAGGAAACCCTTGATTTTTTAAAGAGACTTGAAAATCACGGACTTAAAACGACAATGCGCCTTCATAAGGGGCGCGGCATTATGGGCGCGTGCGGACAGTTGGGCGCTCTGTGAATCAACGGCGGACAATATCAAAGGCAAGCGAAAGGCCGAACGGGATATGAGTTGCAAAAAATAAAAGAAAACCCATTGCCGTCTGCTGTGAAAAGAACGCCCAATAGGTAAAAGCCGCCGATACAGGCAAAATAAGGATACACAAAACAGAAAGAATAATTAAATACCAGCGGGGATTATTCGCCATCAGATTAATAAAAAAAGATATGCCTGTAGCAAGGGCGGTCCACAAGAGGGGAACCGCTATCAGTAAAAGAGGTTCGTTAAGCGAACTCCAGCTTAAGGCGCGAAGGGCGCTGACAGGAATAAGCCACAACAGCATAAAACCGGCAAAATCAATATCTCCCGAAAAACCCCTGAAGAGAAACATAAAAAAACATATAAAAAAGGGAATAAGCACAGGCAGGCTTACTATATCAATAAAACCAAACAGCCAGCGCGAAAATCCAAAACCTCCGGGGCTTACAAGATAGCCCATGAGGAATTGGATAATCGCTGTTATGCTGCCAAGAAGCAGCGCCCAAACACTGCCGGAACTGTTTCCGCCGGTAATTGAGCGCCGTAAAAGAAAAAACGTGGGAACCCATAACATGCAAAAAAAGCTCATTGTAAAAAGGAATCCCGCTTTATTTAAACTTCGCTATTGGTATAAAAGTGTCCGCTTTTAACGAAGCGCCGCCTACAAGCGCTCCGTCAATATTTTCCATCGCCATAAGCTGCGCGGTATTTTCAGGTTTTACCGAACCGCCGTACTGAATAATTATTTTTTCAGCAGCAGCCTCTCCGTAAAGACATGCAATGACTCTGCGCACAAAAGCATGAACAGCTTCAGCGTCCTGCGGAGTAGCGGTTTTTCCCGTGCCAATGGCCCAGACAGGCTCGTAAGCAATCACGACATTTCCCAAATCGGACGCGCTGACGCCCTCAAGCCCTTTGACAGTCTGCCTTTCGCAGACTTCTTCCACTTTTCCGGCTTCGCGTTCTTCAAGTAACTCGCCGATGCAGAGAATAACCTCGAACCCGTGTTTTAAAGCGAGCTTTACTTTTTTGTTGATAAGCGCGTCATCTTCCTTGTATATGTGCCGCCTTTCGCTGTGCCCAAGAATAATCGTCTGCACTCCAAGGTCTTTCAGCTGTAATACCGAAACTTCCCCCGTATGGGCCCCCTGCTCATCGCAGGCGCAGTTCTGCGCGCCCAGACGGATGTTGGTGCCTTCCACAATTGCTGAAACTGTCTCAAGACACGTAAAAGAAGGAGCGATAAGGTATTCATGCTTGCCGTCTTTCAGTTCATTAACAAGAGCCTGTGCAAGCTCCGCGGCTTCAGTTCTTGTCTTGTGCATTTTCCAGTTTCCGGCAATATATAATGATCTGTTAGCCATATTTACCCTCTGCAAACTTCAATGCCGGGAAGTTTTTTGCCTTCCAGAAGTTCAAGCGAAGCGCCGCCGCCTGTAGAAACATGGCTCATTTTTGAAGCAAGTCCGAACTTGTTTACGGCAGCCACAGAATCGCCGCCGCCGACTACGGTGATAGTTCCCTTGCCAGTCGCTTCAGCTACCAGTTTCGCGACTTCCTCAGTTCCTTTGGCAAAAGCGTCAAATTCAAAAACTCCGACAGGGCCGTTCCACACAATGGTTTTGGCTACCGCGATCACTTCTTTGTATTTGGCAAGCGTTTTCGGCCCTACGTCCAGCCCAAGCATACTGTCGGGAAGATCGAGACCGTCAACCGGAACGGGAGCTGAGGCGGCGTCAAAACTTGTCGCGGCGACATGGTCGAGCGGCAGGATAATCTGCACATTCGCGCTTTTCGCGGCGTCAAGAATTTTCTGCGCGGTATCAAGCTGATCGTCTTCAACAAGCGATTTGCCGATCTTGTGCCCCTGAACTTTAAGGAAGGTGTACGCCATGCCGCCGCCTATGACAAGAGCGGCCGCGTTTTTAAGCAGGCTTTCCAGCACCGCGATTTTTGAAGAAACTTTCGCGCCGCCGATAATTGCAACTAACGGTTTTTGCGGGTTTGTAACAATCGGTTCAAGGTAATTGACTTCTTTTTCCATAAGGAAGCCCGCAACGGAAATCGGAACAAACTTCGCGATAGAGGCGGTAGAGGCGTGATCGCGGTGGGCGGTTCCGAACGCGTCATTTACAAAGATATCGCCGTAGGTTGCAAGCTCTTTTGCCAGCTTGTCCAATTCCGCCGGTTCTTTGGCGGTTTCCTCTTTGTGGAAACGGGTATTTTCCAGCATTATGACGGAGCCGTCCGGCTGGCTTTCGATAAACGCCTTCTTGCCGTAGCAGCTGTCTTCGCCCGCGAAAATTACAGGCTTGCCCAGTTTTGTCTGCAAATACGCGGCGACAGGAGCCATGCGGTGCTTGCCTTTGATGTACGCGTCTTTGTCAAAAGTTTTGCCGTCTTTTTCGGCTTTTTCCTGCGCTTTCTTCGCGTCTTTTGACGGATCGCCGAGATGCGACATGAGAGTTAGGGTTTTTACCCCATGCTCCAGAATATATTGAATGGTAGGCAGCGCCGCCACAATGCGCGTGTCGTCCTGCACTACCCCGTCTTTCATCGGTACGTTAAAATCAACGCGCATAATTACGCGTTTGCCTTTAAAGTCTACGGATTTTACGGTTTTGATCATTATCAAACTCCTAAAAGTTATACAAAATTAATCTCACAGAGGCGCATTGTACCATCGGTACACATACCATCGGTACGCGGGCGCAAAGAGAAGATAAAGAATTACTTCTCCGCGTCTTTGCGCCTTTGTAAGAGATATTAATGATTATTTCTTGCCGTCAATGTACTTCAACAGATCGACAACTTTGTTTGAATAGCCCCATTCGTTGTCGTACCATGAAACTACCTTAAAGAAGCGTTTTTCGCCCTTGAGGTTGTTCTGGAGCGTGGCAAGGCTGTCATAGATTGAAGTGTGGGTATCGTGAATGATGTCGGTTGAAACGATTTCTTCTTTACAATAAGCCAGAATCCCTTTCATATAGGTATCCGAAGCTTTTTTTATGGCCTCGTCAATCGCCTCAATGGAGGTGTCTTTTTCCGCGCGGAATGTAAGGTCTACTACAGAACCTGTGGGTGTGGGAACGCGGAAGCTCATGCCGGTGAGTTTACCTTTGGTAACGGGAAGAACTTCGCCTACGGCCTTTGCCGCGCCTGTGGTGGACGGAATAATGTTGATAGCCGCAGCGCGTCCGCCTCTCCAGTCTTTCTGGGAAACGCCGTCTACGGTTTTCTGTGTGGCGGTATAGGAGTGAATCGTGGTCATAAGGCCGGTTTCAATCCCGATGCCTTCTTTGATCAGCACATGAACTACCGGCGCAAGGCAGTTTGTGGTGCAGCTTGCGTTGGAAATTACATTGTGCTTCGAGGAATCGTATTCTTCGTTGTTGACGCCCATGACAATAGTTTTAATCGGTTTGGAATCATCGCCCGATTTACCCGGCGCGGAAAGAATAACTTTCTTCGCTCCCGCGGCGATATGTCCATAAGCTTTTTCTGAGTTATAGATACCGGTACATTCAAGAACATATTCAACGCCCATATCCTTCCAGGGAAGTTGTTCCGGAGTAAGCCCTTTGCCGGAAAGACATTTAATCTTATGACCGTTGATCACTAAAATATCATCGCCGTTAGTGCCGATATCGGCTATCATGTGACCTTGCGTTGAGTCATATTTTAACTGGTAGGCAAAGTACTTTGCATCGGTGGAAATATCGACCACCGCAACCACGTCAATTTTGTCTTTTCCAAGCAATCCTTGTCCTACCATAGCCTGAAAAACAAGGCGTCCGATGCGCCCAAAACCATTAATAGCAACTTTCATACAAACTCCCTAAATAAAACAGATTTAACTCAGAGTACAATATATCGATACATTAGTCAATGGCAGAAAAACACGGTTTTAAAGCGAAACTTCACGGCTGATTGTCGTAATTTCGTCGTGACCGGGATAGACTCTAATATTTCCGTCCATTTTAAATAGACGGCGCAGACTCCTGGAAATATCAATTTCATTGCCTCCGGGGAGGTCTGTACGGCCGCAGCCGTTTTTAAAAAGAGTATCACCGGAAAAAATAATGCCCTCGTCTTTATCCCAAAAAGCGGCGCTTCCCGGCGTATGCCCCGGAAGGTGCATCACGGTTAAAGGGCCTATAGTATCGCCTTCTTCAAGCAGAATGTCAGGCGCGGGGAGTTCACGTTTTCCGGCAGGCAGGAAAACGTCAATAAAAGAAGCGTCTCCCATAGCCGCTTTTATGCTGATGCTGTGGGCGGCGTACGAATCTTTGCCGAGGTATTGCGAATCCAGACGATGGATTGCTATTTTCGGTTTACATTCAAGAGCCGCCAATTCCGGCACCGCGGCAATATGGTCAAAATGCCCGTGTGTGAGTAAAATATAAGAGGGTAAAAGATCAAGTTTTTTTAAAGCGGAGATAATTAGTTCCGCTTCGTCTCCGGGATCAATAACGGCGGCTTCTTTTTCACCCAGCGGATAGAGCCAGCAGTTGGTCGCCAACCGGCCTACCGTTAAACGTTCTATTTTCATTTTTTGCATGGAGGGATATTAGCACGAGAGCGTACTATTTTCTAGTTATTGTAATAATTGTAGCGGTATTGTACGGTATTATTCCTTTTGCCGGGGCATTTTACAGCCGGTATAAATGGAGGCGTTTCAGAAAACGTTTTATCGAACTTACGCTGTTTCCCGTTTTGGATTACAGCCAGTACCGGAAAATGGAAGACTCAGGCGGCATTTTCCGTTTTACCGGAGAAATCGAATCTATTACGGACGGACGCATTCTGTGGATAAAAGGCGAAGACCTTACAATCCCCGTTTCGCTTGAAAAAATAAAATGTTTTCTTTTGCCGAAAAACGAAGGAAACGAAATACCCGAAGCTCCCGAACAGATTCGGTGGAACCGGGTTTCCACATTAAACGAAGGCGTAAAAGTTTATATCGGCGGACAGATAAAAATGCAAAACAACAGGCTGAATTTTATTTCAACAAAAGAAAATCCTCTTATAGTGATTTTTTATAACTGTCCCGAAACGGAGTTTACAGGCGAGATTATCCGCTGCGCAAGAACGCATAATGAATACTGGAACGCCCTCACTCCCGGCTCGCTTGTAATAGGAGCTTTATCGCTTATTTACATTGCCGCTTATTTTTTAAACAGGCCCGCGTTCCGCATGACGGTAATCTACGCGCTGGTTGCCGTCTTTATTCCGATACTCCCTGTTATTCCTCCCGGCCTTTTATTTACAGCCCTGCACCGCCGCATGAGGTGGTATTCCAGAAAATTCAGAGCGTATTGGGACCTTGCGCGCCTTCCGCTTCGTTATCTGAAACCCGGCGAGGAAAGCGCCGTTCTGACTACCGGAGAAAAATACGGATTTGTAAAATTAAACTCTCTTCCCGTTGACGGAGCAAAAGAAGAAATCCCCCTCCTGATACCTGAAAGTTTTATGGAAAAAGGAAAACACGAATTGTTATTTTTCGGCGTTATGGGGTTAAACGGCGATCTTCCTGTCAGGTCAAAGGATAAATTCGCAAGTTACGGAATAATGCCCGCAAATCCCGCGCTGTTAACGCGCCGTTACGCGGTTAGCGCGTATATTGCGGACATATTTGCCTGGCTTGTGCTGTTTTTGGGAATTTCAATAAATATTGTATTTATTTTTATGATTTTATATTTTCTCGGAGGAATTTAAAGCGGCGGACTATTCGTCATTGCTTTTTGGTTTGGCGTAATTTACAGTTATTGCCCTGCCCCGGAATTTCGTCCCGTTTAAAGCCTTGATTATTTCGTCAGCCTTTGAATCCCTGACCTGTACAAACGAATAGTTGTCAAGGATTCGGATCATTCCTATATCCTCTTTCGCGGCGGAAGTCTTGGACAAAATAAGCGAAAGCATTTCCCTTGGAAACAAACGGCGGTTTTTCCCGATGCTTATAAAGAGTTTTTTTGACTCTTCTTCCGGCAAAGAGGCGGCCGGCGATAAAGATTTTTCCTCCGGCGCGGGAGTCTTTGCGTTTTTTGACGATTCGGGCTTAACCTCCCGAATACCGGGAATTTCTTTTTTGTCGTAGTACATAAGAAGCCACGCCGCCGCCCATTTCCGGCTGAAAAGCGAAATTTCTTTTTTAAAAATACTGCGGTATTCCTTTAAAAGGACAAGATCGGTATCGCTGCGCATTTTTTCAAGGATTACTTCTATGTTTCTTTTTGTTTTTTCCTTATCCAGCCTGGACGGCATATTGAGCACCTCCGTTATTTCCCGCCTTTAATTTTTTGAATCGTTCCATCAGGATTATAGAGCAGTTCCGTTACTTTCATGCTGCGCAGCCATGTTTTTCCGCCGGAAGGAACGCTGTCATGGTGGAAAAGATACCACTTGCCCTTGTATTCCGCAATTGCGTGATGAGTTGTCCAGCCTACAACAGGAGTAAGAATTATTCCCTGATATGTAAAAGGCCCGTAAGGATTGTCGCCGATTGCATAGCATAAAAGATGAGTGTCTCCCGTTGAATAGGAAAAATAGTACTTGCCGTTGTATTTGTGCATCCATGAGGCTTCAAAAAATCGTTTCTTCTTGTCGCCCGCATTAACCGGTTTTCCGTTTTTGCCAAGAATGACAACCGGACGCGGCTCTTCGGCAAACTGAAGCATATCCGCGCTTAATTTAGCGACCCTCGCGCAAATCGCAGGTTTGAAAAACGCGGGGAATTTCCCTCTTTCCTGCGCTTTATTGTTCCTGTAACGCTGAAGCTGACCGCCCCATAAACCGCCGTAGTATATATAATACTCGCCTTTATCCTCAAAAACGCAAGGATCGATACTGTAACTGCCGCGAATCGGATCGCTTTGCGCCTTAAAAGGCCCTTCGGGACGGTCCGCTACGGCGACGCCTAGCCGGAAAATGTCATTCTTATCCTTTAACGAGAAATACAGGTAGTATTTGCCGTTTTTACAGGCTGTGTCGCTGTCCCAAAGCTGGCGACCGGCCCATGGAATGTCCTTTACTTCCAAAACCACCCCGTGATCAGTTACCTCGCCGTTTTCAATATCATTCAAGGAAAACACGTGGTAGTCTTTCATGTTAAAGTGATCGCCGTTGTCGTTCTCTTTAATTCCGCTTTCCCAGTCATGGGAAGGATAGATATAAACCCTGTCGTTAAAGACATGTACAGCCGGGTCGGCCATATAATCGTTTTGAACTAAATATCTCATCTTCATTGATATAAAATAACAGTAAATCAGGTATTTTGCAATAGAATTGTTCAGAAACTGACTGAATATAGAAACACAGTATGTACGGCCGGCCGAACAGTCAATTTATACAATATGAATTAACCTTTGTAATCCTAAAACTCTGCTATCTGTTGAATACTTTTACCTAAATAAGTATATTTTAAGTAATGAAGGCAATTGAACTTGAAAAATCGTATGACCCTAAGACCTTTGAAGATCGCATCTATGCAATGTGGAAAAATTCGGGCGCTTTTACCCCTGAGGCTTCAAACGAAAACGGCGGAAATCCGTTTGTAATAGTGATTCCGCCTCCGAATGTAACGGGGGTGCTTCACCTTGGGCACGGACTCAACAACAGTATGCAGGACATTATCGTGCGTTTCCACCGCATGAGGGGCGCGCCGACTCTGTGGGTTCCCGGAACCGATCACGCGGGAATTGCCACCCAGAACGTGGTTGAACGCAAATTGAAAGCGCAGGGGAAAGACAGGCGCAGTATAGGGCGGGAAAAATTCCTTGAAGAAACATGGAAAGTAAAAAACGAACATCACGCGATTATCACAAAACAGCTTGAAAAAATCGGAGCCAGCGTAGACTGGAAACGCGAACGCTTTACAATGGACGAAGGCCTCTCCCGCGCCGTCAGGGAAGTTTTTGTTACGCTTTATGAACGCAGCCTTCTTTACAAGGGAAACTACCTTGTAAACTGGTGTACATCCTGCGGAACCGCCCTTGCGGACGACGAAGTTGAACACGAAGATACAAAAGGCAAAATGTACCACATTCGCTATTTCTTTACTGACGACAAAGAAAAATTTATAGAAGTCGCTACAACCCGCCCAGAAACCATGTTAGGCGACACTGCCGTAGCGTTTCATCCCGAAGACGAGCGTTATGCCGCTTTTAAGGGAAAAACTCTTCGCCTTCCCCTTACAGACAGGGACATTCCCATAGTGTACGACAACTATGTTGAACGCTCTTTCGGAACGGGAGCGGTAAAAATTACTCCCGCCCACGATTCAAACGACTGGGAACTCGGCAAAAGACACGAACTGCCCGTAATCAATATACTTAACCCGGACGGAACGCTTAACAATGAAGTTCCGCGAAAATACAGGGGGCTTGCGGTATTAAAGGCAAGAAACGCCGTAATCGAAGACCTGAAAGAAGGCGGCTGGTTTGTAAAAGAAGAGCCTGTAAAGCACTCGGTCGGACATTGTTACCGCTGTAATGCAGTCATTGAGCCGTTTCTTTCGGAACAGTGGTTTGTAAGAATGAAGCCGCTTGCCGAAAAAGCCCTTGCATCATGGAAAAGGGGCGAGCTGATTTTTTATCCGAAAAAGTGGGAAAACACCTACAGGCACTGGCTTGAAAACATAAAGGACTGGTGCGTCAGCCGCCAGTTGTGGTGGGGGCACAGAATCCCGGCGTGGACATGCGCGGACTGCGGCAAACTGACAGTTTCACGTAACGACATTGATACATGCCCGCATTGCGGAAGCAAAAATATCGAACAGGACCCCGACGTGCTTGACACGTGGTTTTCAAGCTGGCTTTGGCCGTTCAGCACTCTTGGCTGGGAGAACGCGGCTTGCGATACCGACGACTATAAAAAATATTACCCCACAACCGCGCTTGTAACCAGTTACGACATTATCTTTTTCTGGGTATCAAGAATGATCATGGCGGGACTTGAGTTTACAGGAAAAGCGCCGTTCCGCGACATTTACATTCACGGCCTTGTGCGCGACAAGCAGGGACGCAAGATGAGCAAGTCCCTCGGCAACGGACTTGATCCGCTGGAACTTGTGGATGAGTTCGGCGCGGATGCAATGAAATTTACCCTTGCGTTCATGTGCGCGCAGGGACAGGACGTTCTTGCCGATAAAGAATCATTTAAAATGGGCTCAAAATTCGCAAACAAAATCTGGAACGCAAGCCGCTACATATTGATGAACCTTGAAGGCAGAAAAATAATTGAAAACCCGAAACTGCTTCCCGTCGATAAATGGATTTATTCACGCCTTAACAGCGCGGCAAAATCCATGAGAGAGGCGTTTTTTTCCTACCGTTACAACGACGCGGCTCAAACCGCCTACGAGTTTTTCTGGAACGATTTCTGCGACTGGTATGTGGAAGCCACAAAACTTTCCACAAAAAACGAAGACGCTTCCGGGCAAGGCTGCGCGGAAAAAGACCGCTCTACAACAGTTCTGCTTGACGTTTTGGCGCAGTCATTGAGGCTGCTTCATCCGCTTTTGCCGTTTGTAACGGAAGAAATCTACCAAAAACTCCCGAACGCGGACAGTAAAACGCTTCTTATTAACAACCGTTATCCCGAATATGACGAAAAACTCTTTTGTCCTGAGGAAGAAAAAAACTTTTCCACCCTTCAATCTCTGGTAGGCGCGGTTCGTACCCTGCGAAGCGAATGCGGCATAACTCCGGACAAAAAACTGCGCGTTCTTGCAAGAGCCGGACAGGATAACGAGGGCATTTTCAGGTATAATGAGGGATTGATTAAGCTCCTTGCGGGAATTGGGGAATTACGGATAGAATCCGCAAAAGACAACGATTCTTCAAACCGTCCGCAAGGTTCTATCGGCATGGCAATTTCCGGTTTTGAAGTGTTTGTTTTTGTGGCGGAAGCCGTGGATACAGCGGCGCTGAAAAAGAAATTCATAAACGACCTTGAACGCGACCGCAAGTATATCGGCTCTCTGCGCGCAAAACTCGCGAACGAACAATTCGTAAAAAACGCGCCGGAAAATCTTGTTGAGGAACAAAAAATAAAGCTTGAGGAAACGCTTAAGCGCACGGAAAAAGTTTCAAATTATTTAAAGGACCTGTAAATGACAATAGAACAGATGCTGCATATGAGCGGGATGCACCTTGTCCCGTATATTCAGGTTGCCACATACCTCATCGGCAAATCGCGTGAAGCCGGAGGCAACATGTTCCGTCATCAGCTTGATACTATGGCAATCCTTATTGATTACGGATATATCGATTCGGTGCTGCTTAAAGCGTCGCTTGTACATGACATACTTGAGGACATTCCCGAATTTAACCACAACACGCTGTTATGCATAGATGCCGAAGCCCACGCGGTTTACAATCTGGTGCAGGAAGTAACGCGCCGAAAAGGAGAAAGCAAAGTTGATTTTCTTACCCGTATCAAGGAAACAGGTTCGCACAGCGCAAAAGTATTAAAAGTGGCGGACCGTATTTCAAACATGATTTCTCTGGGTTTTTTGAATAATCTTGAATTTGTTGAACGCTATATCAATGAAACCGAACAGCACGTAATCCCCATTGCGGCGGAAGTAAGCCAATATATGATAAGAGAACTTGGAGATTTAATTATTTCAAGACGAAGATATTTAGAAGATTTCAATAATTTCAGATCAGGAACTGAAAATATAAACTCCGACAGATTTATATGAGCCTACATTCACAGGTGCTGCTGCATGGAATAAATTCTCCCGACGATTTAAAAAAACTGAAATTGCCGGAATTAAACAGGCTTGCGCAGGAAATAAGGGAGCTGATTATATCGACTGTCGCCGGCAACGGCGGACATCTTGCTTCCAATTTGGGCGTAGTGGAACTGAGTATCGCCCTGCACCGTGTTTTTAACTCTCCTCGGGATAAAATAATCTGGGACGTGGGCCATCAGTGTTATGCGCATAAACTTATCACGGGGCGCGGCGCGTCTTTTTCTTCGCTGCGCAAATACCGGGGGATTGCCGGTTTCCCGAAACAAAGCGAAAGCCCCCATGACGCTTTCAATACGGGGCACGCTTCTACCTCGATTTCGGCGGCTTTGGGCCTTCTTGCGGCGGACCGAATACAGGGCGGAAACTCTCACGCAATCGCGGTTATAGGGGACGGCGCCCTTACGGGAGGGCTTGCGTACGAAGCTCTGTCCCATGCCGGACATATCGGCCTTCCGTTAATCGTGATCCTTAACGACAATAAAATGTCGATTAGCCGGAATGTGGGAGGGCTTTCAAAATATTTAAGCCGGCTTTCCATGAAGGCAAATTATCAAACCTTCCGCCGTAATTTTGACGCAATTGCAAAAAAAATCCCGTTTGTAGGAGAAGCGTTTTTCAATCTTGTATTGAGGTTAAAGAGAGCAGTAAAAGCGGTATTTTATACCGACAATTTTTTTGTCGATCTCGGATTTGAATATGTCGGCCCGATCGGCGGACACAATATTCAAGTATTAACTGAAGTTTTTGAAGACGTGCGGAAAATAAACCGTCCGGTGGTTATCCACGTTATTACGCGCAAGGGCAAAGGGTACGGTTACGCGGAAGACGATCCCGACAGCTACCACGGCGTAGGTTCGTTTCCCGTTGACAGCGGCATTGACAACTGCCCTGTAAATATTCAGGCAGGCAAAAGGCTGAATTTTACAAAAGCCTTTGCGAGAGCCCTGTCCGCGGCGGCGCAGAGGGATAAAAACGTAGCCGCCGTTACAGCCGCGATGAAAACGGGAACCGGACTTTCAAATTTCGCGAAAGCCTTTAACGGGCGTTTTTTCGACGTGGGCATTGCGGAAGAACACGCGGTTACATTCGCAGCCGGTCTTGCCGCAAAGGGGCTTAAACCTGTCGTGGCGGTATATTCAACATTTATACAGCGTTCCGTAGATCAGATAATCCACGACGCGGCTCTTCAAAAACTTCCCGTAATTTTCGCGCTTGACAGAGCGGGCTTTGTTGAAGCGGACGGAGAAACTCATCAGGGGCTGTTCGACATTTCTCTTTTCCGCAGCGTTCCTAATATGACCATCCTTTCTCCGGCAAGCGGGAAAGAATTGCAGCTTTTGCTTGACTGGGCGCTGGAACAATCATCCGGGCCTGTAATTATCCGCTACCCAAAGGCTTTCTGCCCCGATGAGATTGATGCCTTTTCCCTTCCGGTTGAAAAAGGACGCGGAGTTTGGATAAAAAAAGACCGCGCAAAAGTTTGCCTGATATTTACAGGGAGTTTGTACACGGAGGTTAAAGAAGCCGCTTCTGTTTTAAGCGAAAGCGGGATCGAAGCTGATATGTACAACTTAAGGTTTATCAAACCGATTGACGAAGACTACTTTTTTACTTTGATTAACGGTTATGAACTGGCTGTCTTTATCGAAGAGGGGATAAGCGACGGAGGCTTCGGTGAATATTCAGCCGCTCTTGCAAAGAGAAAAAACTGCAAGTCAAAGACGCTGCTCCTTGCGGCGCAGGCTTCTTTTCTGGAGGAAGATCGTTCTCTTGGCACAAGGGAACAGCTTCTAAGTGAAAACGGCCTTGACGGCAGGGGAATAGCGCAAGCGGTAAAACTGGAAATGTCTTCCTGATTTATTCCGACGCCGGACTGTAAATATTTCAAAGAATAATATATTATAATTCAATAATGTCATGGTATCAGAAGTTTTTAACAATTTATGAACTTATCCGCCCTGTTTTGGATGTCGGACTTCTCGCGTTTCTTCTGTACAAAGGCTATGAACTTCTGGAAAAAACCCACGCGCTTCCTCTGATAAAGGGAGCCGGTTTTCTCGCTCTTGTTTACGGAATGGCGTATTTTTTCAACCTTGCGGCCCTTAGTTGGGTATTGACAATAATAGCTCCCGGACTTTTCATCGCAATTATCATTGTATTCCAGCCCGAACTTAGAAAAATAATCATGAGGCTCGGGCAGGGTGAATTTTTCATGCCGAGCGCCGCCGTACACATGGGAAAACTTGACGCTGTAGTTACAGCCGCAGAACTTCTTTCCGAAAAAAGACGCGGAATGCTGGTTGTTTTTCCGCGCAAGATCAACATAAAGAACATAATTGAGACAGGAACCAGAATAAACGCGGAAATTTCATCAAGTTTAATTGTGGCGATTTTTGAATTTGACGGGCCGCTGCACGACGGAGCAATGGTTATTCAGAACGGCAAGATAACTGCCGCAGGATGTTTTCTGCCTCTTTCCGAACGCCAGGACATAAGGAAAAATTTCGGCACACGCCACAGGGCAAGTCTGGGAATGGCGGAAAACTCGGACGCCGTAGTGCTCATTGTTTCAGAAGAAACCGGCGCTCTTTCCCTGTCTTATGACGCGAAACTTTATTACGATCTGTCCGCGGCTGAAATTACGCGCAAATTAATGGAACTGCTTGACAGGGGAAGCATGAAAGAACCCGTGCTGCAGGCATCCGCGCTGCCAGCGGAACTTCAGCCTTCGGAGCAAAAAGGCATTTCATCAGCAGCAGGAGAAAGCGGGGAGGTTATTGTTGAATAATATAAAAATCCTCTCAAAAATTATAGAGAAATGGCCTGTAAAAATCATCTCCGTAGCCGCGGCGCTCATTATCGCTTATTTTAACAAAATGAACTCTCTGGAAAAACGCGCCTTTATTATTCCGCTTCAAATTGAAACGGGAAACAGCGATTTAATTCCGGCAAGCTCCATTGATACGTCTGTAAACATAAGTTTAAGAGGAGAAGCCGACAGTATAATTTCGATTAACGCAGGAGATATAGAGGCATACATCAGTCTTGATAAATACACTGAAGAAGGAATATACAGAATACCCGTACAAATAAGAAAAAAAGGAAACGCCGTCGGAGTTGAACCTCTGGAAATATCCGTCCTTCCGATAGAAATTTCAATTTTACTTGAACAAAAAATCAGACGAAACATTCCCGTGTTTCCGGTTTTCTCGGGAGAGCTGGCGCGGGGATATGAATTGACAGGCCAGTTGATAATTCCGGAAAGCGTAACGGCGGAAGGTCCGCGTTCAAGCGTCGAAAAGCAGTACGAATTCAACACGGAAAGAATCGACCTTGAGGGACGGACCGAGGATTTTACAGTTTTTGTGCAAATAATCAATAAAAATCCGTTTATCACGGTATTCGGAAACAGGATGCTTGAATACCGCGGCAAAATACGCAATAAAGAAAGTAAAATTGAAGTTCCGTTACCTGACATTGAAGACACAGACGAGGACGATGAACAATGATAATGGGAGTTGGCATTGATATAGTGCATATTAAACGCATGGAACGCTGGCTTGTGAATTCAAAACTTTTAAAAAGATTTTTTCATCCCGATGAGATTGAGTATGTCATGTCTTTAGGCAGAAGAGCGGCGCAGTCTCTGGCCGCGCGGTTTGCCGCAAAGGAAGCGTACGGCAAGGCGCTTGGAACAGGGCTTGCGAATATCAAACTTGCCGAGATTACGGTGATTAACAAAAACAACGGTAAGCCTGAAATAAAATTATTCGGAGCCGCTCAGGAAATATTTAAAAATTCAGGCGCGGATAAAATACATATTTCCCTTACCCATGAAAGAGAATTTGCGCTTGCAATGGTTGTATTGGAAGGAACATAACCGCAATGGCATCAAAAATATCAAAAAAGAAAATCACAGAAGACCGCGATTTAAAAATTACGTTTCAATCAAAAAAAGAGTACAAGTGCCCCGTGTGCGACAATCTGTTCCGCAAGGAAGAACTGCTTTCGGGCGGCGGAAGGCTTATCGCCGGCAAACTTACAGAAGAACTTCACAGGCAGTATGAGCCGTCCGCAAAATACGGGGAGGTTTATCCGCTTGTATACCAGTCTATTGTCTGTCCGGATTGCTGGTTCTCGTCAAATGAAGCCGATTTTTCGCTTTTACCTCAGAATAAAAAACAGGTAGCAGGTAAAGAAACTGAAAAACGAAAAAAAGAAACCCTTCTTATTTTCCCTAACGCGGATTTTCATGAAAACCGAACGCTCATGGAAGGCGCGGCATCTCTCTATCTGACATTACGCTGCTACGATTATTACACTATACAGGTTTCGCCTACAATTAAACAGGGAATTACGTCTTTGCGCTGCGCGTGGCTTCTTGACGAACTCAATAAAAAATATGAGGGACAGCATTACGACTGGCTTGCCACTCTTTTTCGCAGAAAAGCCGAGTACTTATACAATGAAGCGCTAGCCCGCGAACAAACCGGAAAAGAGACGCTTTCCGGCATAAAGGTATTCGGCCCGGATACGGATAAAAATTACGCGTACGAAGGAATGTTGTATATTTGCGCATACCTTCGCTACAATTTCGGCGCCTCCAATAACGCCGAACAGAGAAAATATTCTCTTGAGGACGCAAGGCGCACTATTGCAAAACTTTTCGGAATGGGAAAAGCGTCCAAAGACAAACCGGGCGCTTTTCTTGAAATTGCCAGAAAACTTTATGACACTATCAACCAGGAATTAAACGTTGAATGAAAAACCGGGCAGAAACATCAAACTTCTTATTGCTTATGACGGTACCGATTTTCACGGATGGCAGAGGCAGAATTTCAACAGAACGGTTCAGGGCGCAATAGAAGAAGCTCTTGAAAAAATCCACGGCCATCCCGTAAACCTAACAGGCTGCGGACGCACCGATTCAGGCGTTCACGCAGCAGGCCAGATCGCCAACTTTTTTACTGACATTGACAGCATTCCTTCCGATAGATTTTCCGCGGCGTTAAATTCACTTCTTGCGCAGGATGTGCGTATTCTTGAATCCGGCGAAACTCCCCCCGCCTTTCACGCCCGTTTTTGCGCCTGCTCGCGCACCTACCGCTATCATTTTTTATGCCGTCCTTTACTGCCGCATGAGAGAAGGTACAATCTGCGTTTATACCGGTTCCCGCGTCTTGACATTTTGAACGCCTACGGACATTTAATTCTAGGTGAAACGGACTGCACTGTTTTTGCCGCAGCCGCGGACACGAGTAAATCAAAACACAGGTACATCTACAGTTCTCAATTTTTTATTGAAGGCGAACGCCTTATTTTTGAGATTCGGGCAAACGCCTTTTTACGAAACATGGTCCGTTCTATTGCGGGAACATTTCTGCATTACGAAGAAAAGAACTTAACGGCGGAAGAACTGCGCGGAATAATTGCCGCCAAAGACCGAAGCCTGGCGGGCCCTACCCTGCCCCCTCAGGGGCTTTTTCTTTGGAAGGTTGAGTATTAGGCTGTGGTTTTTATGGAAGTCCATGTATTATTGGTAAAAAATCATTCTTGGACAACTCTACGCAATTTTTTTTTAATTTCATAGGCTACTTATTTCTATTTCACATAACATTTATGCTGTTAGTGATATTTTACATAATTGAGATAATATTGTGAAGTACATATCTTCGTACCAAAGAAATAATTTTGTTATATGCCATTACGAAAAATATTTTAATAATAGCTTGACATTATAGTATAAAGGCATCAAAATAATATTATGCCTGAATTGAGCCGTTTTTTAGGGATGGTCATTTCAATTTATTTTGATGACCATAATCCACCTCATTTTCATGTGGAATATAATGATAATGAGGCGTTAATTTCTATTAATGACTTATCGGTCATTAAAGGTAATTTGCCTCCGCGGGTAATGGGGCTTGCCATGGAATGGGCCAGATTACATCAGGAAGAATTGATGGAAAACTGGAATATGGTTAAAGACAGCGGTAAATTTAATAAAATTGATCCTTTAACATGAGGAGGTGAATATGCCTTTTTGGGTCATTAAGATAGAATTGCGGGAATACTATAAAATTTTTATTGAATTTAATGATGGGCTTAGCGGAATTATTGACTTTCAAAATAAATTAACGACAGACCATAGGAACATTATCAGGGAATTGATAGACAAAGATAAATTTAGTGCAATAAAAATTGAACGGCACACTTTATGCTGGGATAATGGAGTTGATTTTGCTCCGGAATATTTATATGACCAAATAAAAACTGGGAAAAAAGCCGAATAAAAATGCGGAGAATGAAACCGTATAAAAGCTCTAAGGCAGCGTACAGTTACAGCCTCATTATATACCGCTCCCATTGTTTATAATTTTATTTCATTTATTATCTTTCATTAACCCATTTAAAGATTTTTTCCCTTAGTTTATCTTTTGATTCTTTTGCACTAAATGTATGATCTGCATTATTAATATAGAAATATTCAAACAGTTTCCCCTGTAAGTTTTCTTGAATATATTGCGTTGATTCTACTGGTATCATTATATCCTGTTTACCATGTACAAATAATATTGGAATATTTATATTTACATAATAATCATATGGTCTATAATTAATAAAACTATTCCACCAACCATAGGTGTATCCCATTATTTCGCCCAATGAATCAGGATACATTTCTATTTCTTTTTTTAATGCATCAATATTTTTGCACGCTTCCCTATAATAATCTGGCATATTTAGTTTTGAATTAGCCAATATTTTTACTTGTTCATATACCGAAAGTCCGCCATAGGAAATAGCGACCATACCCGTTATTTTTTCTTTTTTTGTTATTTCGTTGTAAATTAACGGTAATAAAGCAGCTCCTTCAGAATGTCCAATTATTATCACCGAAGAATAATTTCTTTCAGCGAGGTATGAATTTATTACAAATGAATACGCTTGCACTAAATTTTTTAATGTATAGTTTTTTCTCATTTCGGGATCATATAAATAGAATTTACCTATTTGCATATTTAGCCTTTCAGGTATCATAAAATTAGTTCTTTTATTAAAAATGTCAAGAAAAAATCTACTTGATCCTGTTGAAGTCCAAGTTTCACCTTCTTTCCAACCCAAAACTGAATACCACTTGGTTCCATCAATGAAAATTATCAGTTTATCATTATTTTTATTCAAAAATTCATATGCTGTATTATTACCATAATTTATTATGTTTAAATTTTCATATGGTTTTTGAACATTACTTAATGTTTTGCATGACCAAAATAAAACTATAAGAACAAGCCAAAATTTATTTATTTTCATAATTTCTTCTTAAATATTTATTATATACATTTCATGCAATGTCAATGGCATTTAGTAAAGATTATATAAACAGAGCAGTTAACTATAAACAGGAGGGACATACTTTTGAACAATTGCGCGAAGCATTCGGAATTCCGTCGGCAACATATTACGACTGGGAAGAAAAACTAGGTAATGGATATTATGATAAAAAGATAAAACGTGAATGTCACCGGAAATATAGATAAAGAAGAGCTTAAAAGGGCGGTAGCGGAAAGACTTGACGCATTTCTTAAGGAATACGCGGAAAAATTCAATTGCACGTCAACAGCAATACACTACGCGCTTGAAAACCTCAAAATTACACGTAAAAAAAGACTTTTACTTATTTTGAAAAATCAGCGCAGAAGCGGACAGAGTACATCGCAAAGATAAAAAAATCCCCCTTGATAAACGTGTCTACATTGATGAAAGCGGTGTGAATACTTATTTACAATGTGAATACGTGCGTGCGCCACGCGGAGAAACAATAGAAGATACGAAACGCGGAAAACAATTTGAAGGTGTGAATGTCATTGGAGCCTTGTATAATGAGGAGCATTTTGCTATAGAACGTTACCGCTAGTCGACAGACAGTGTTTTTTTTGAGAAGTGGTTTGAAGACTGTTTACTTGTAGAAATACCCAAAGGTAATACGGTTATAATGGACAACGCAAAGTTCTATCGTAAAAAGAACTGCGAAAATTAACCGGGGGAAAAGTACGATTATTATTTATTAATTATTATTTTGAATTTATAGATATTTCACTTAAATTACTATAGTTAAGTACAGTGCTAAAATATAAATATTTTTATCTATTTTTTAATAAATCATATGCTTCTTTAAATCGAGAAGGTAATTTAAATTGATATTGCCTTCTTGCAGAATCAAGAATTGAAGCATTTATTGTGATATTTTCTTGTAATAAAAAATTCAATAATTCATCATTATATGGTATTTGAAGAATTTTTCTATCATTATATCCATGACCATTAAATTCAATTACTGTCTCATCTGGTAATATAATTCGAAATAATACATCGCCTATTCCTCGAACTCCCCCTATTGTTTGAATATCCGAAATAATAAATGTAAGTCCTTGTTGGATAGAAAATGATAATTCTTTAATTATAGTCTGTTCACTTCTAGATGCAGAACTTGCACGCAATGCTGGTACTTCACCATCAAACTTTACAAAATAATCTCCTGTTTTATCACCCCATCGATCGACAAATGATCCTACTGACCAACGAAGAGGAAGATTAGTAGCTATTTCAATTCGTCTATTCTTCATTTCTTCATATATTCTTCTAAAATTTTGAGGGAATTGAAATTGACATTGTCTATTATTTGTAGCAAAACGAACTGTTATATTTTCTTGTAATAATGTATTTAATAATTCATCGTCATATGGTACAATAAACATAAAACGATGGTTACGATTATTTCTCAATCCTTTTCCATTAAATTCAATTGTTCTTCCATCTGAAAGTTTTATATTAAATAATGCATCAGTTGAATTAAATGACCCTAAATCAGTATCAACAACATAAAAAGAAAGTCCTTCTGTCTGAGAAAATGATAATTCTCTTAATGTTGTTTTTTTATTTGTATAACCATTACCCGTAAATAATGCATCAACTTGGGTTGAATATTGTAAATAAAATTCACCTGTTCTATCTCCAAATTGATCTGTATAAGCTCCAATTTCCCAACGCGAAGTTTGGCTGAAAATTGTTCCAGTTACTATTGTTAAGTTAAGAACTAATAATAACTTAAGCATTATATTTTTAATTTTCATAAATAGCTCTCCAATAAATAATAAACAAATTTCATAACAAAATTGATTGTTTTTTGGCATTACGCTTAACTTTCTAAATATGACACATAGTCATATATTAAATAATATATATGTCTACATGATTATTGTCAATATCTAATAAGCACATAAAATCAAATTTATATGACAATCAGGGATATAGATGACTGACCTCAGGCTATTATTGGCGTCCAATATAAAGATTTACAGGAAGGCCTCCGGTTTGTCTCAGGCAAAATTGGCGGAACAGGTTAATACGGCGACTAATTATATTGCGGCTATTGAGGCGGGAAGGCGGTTTCCGTCCGAGAAAATGCTTAATTATATCGCTGCCGCGCTGGGGATTGATACGCCTGAACTATTTTCCATGAAACCTGTGCAGTACGATACGGCAAAAAAAGAACTACAGGAACAGATTTGGACGGAAATTGGGCATGATTTGTCAAGCTATATATCAAAAAAGATGAAAGAATTGAAAAAACATAAAAAAATTAAACCTAAAATCACAAATTAAGCCTGCCCATAATGACAATATGGGGAAAATTCGCATTTAACCTGAAAACCGTATTTTATAAAATTTCTTTAAAAACCTATTGACAATAAAATCAAAAATTAGCATTGTACTTTAGGATAAAAAAATGGACGGCATGGGTAGTTGCCGCGCCGTAAAGCCCGGCGGCATTGCTCCTGAAAGGAGGCTGGAAGTAAAATATTGAAAGGAAGTGATGTTGTTATCGGGGGGGTCAGTAAGTCCTTCGGTGATTTCGAGGTTCTTAAAAATGTAAGTCTGGAAATCAAAAAAGGGGAGTTCTACTCTCTTTTAGGGCCGTCAGGGTGCGGTAAAACAACCTTGCTGCGCATTATCGCAGGTTTCGAAGTTCCCGATAAAGGTACGCTGACTCTGGATGGTGATAATGTACTTTCACTGCCTCCAAATAAACGGCCGACCAATACTGTATTCCAGAATTACGCTCTTTTTCCCCATCTTACGGTTTTTGAAAATGTTGCCTTTTCTCCAAGGCTGAAAAAAGTTCCTAACAGCCAAATCAAAGATAAAGTTAATGAATATTTAAAACTTGTCCATCTTGAAGACCACTCAGGTAAAAAACCGAACCAGCTTTCAGGAGGCCAAAAACAGAGGGTTGCAATCGCCCGCGCCCTCATTAACGAACCCAGAGTGCTTTTACTTGACGAGCCGCTTTCCGCTCTGGACGCAAAACTGCGCCAGCATATGCTGATAGAACTGGATCGCATACATGACGAAATCGGCATTACATTTATCTATGTTACCCATGATCAGCAGGAAGCCCTTTCCGTTTCCGACCGGCTTGCCGTAATGAACCAGGGAGATATTCTTCAAATAGGAACTCCCCATGAAATCTACGAAAGCCCCGCCACGGATTTTGTCGCGCGTTTTATCGGAGAGACCAACCTGTTCGACGCCAGAGTTACAAAGGCCGATAAAATTGACGTACAGGGCGCTGTTGAATACATGGCTGAACTTGAGATTCCCGATTTGGGTCCTGTAAAAGTTACGACTGTTGATGAAGTTCACGCCGGGCAATTGGTGAGTTTTACTGTAAGACCCGAAAAAATTGTAATCAGCAAGGAAAAACCGGCGACAAAACGCGAAGACATCAATCTTTTTCAGGGAATGGTGGACGAGCCTATTTACTCGGGTTTTCAAACAAAGTTCTATGTGCAGACAGACAAAACGCTTATCCGCGTAATTAAACAGCACGCAAATTATTCCGATGAAGGCCCGGATATCCGCTGGAAGGATTCGGTTTACCTTTCATGGAGCGCGCAGGACGGCTATATTGTCGAGGTGAAAAGTTGAAGGGTTCCAGGCCGAATTACGGCCCGCTCTACTCTTCTTCAATGGCGATATGGTTTACTCTTTTCTTTCTTGCGCCGATTGTTATCATAATTATTTACAGTTTTCTTAAAAAAGGGCTGTACGGCGGTGTTGAATGGGAATTTTCCTTTGACGCATACCGCTACCTTAAAGACCCCGTATTTTTAAACATTACACTGCGTACAATTACGACTTCAATAATCGCTACGGTAATTACCATTTTGATCGCGCTGCCGTGCGGTTACTGCATGGCGAAAAGCAAACATCAGACGATGCTGCTTCTTTTGATAATCATTCCGTTTTGGACAAATTTCCTGATCAGGGTTTTTGCGTGGATAAATATTTTGGGAAATAACGGTTTCTTGAATTTATTGCTGATGCGCATAGGACTCATAAAAGATTACCTTCCGTTTCTTTACAATCAAAAAGCTGTAATTCTTGTCCTTATTTATATGTATCTTCCCTATGCCATATTGCCTTTATTTTCCACAATCGACAAATTTGATTTCTCGCTTTTGGAAGCGGGCTGCGATCTCGGCGCTAATAAATTTATATCAATAATAAAAGTGCTTATTCCCAATATCCGAGGCGGAATTTTTACGGCAATCTTGTTCACGTTTATCCCGATTTTCGGCGCTTATGCCGTTCCACAGCTTATAGGCGGCATGGATTCCTATATGCTCGGAAACATAATAGCGGATCAGCTTTTAAAATCGCGTAACTGGCCGCGCGCCGCCGCGATTTCCATGATGCTTACGCTTGTTACCACGATAGGCGTTTTATTAATGATGTACATACAGAAAAAAGAATCCTCGCGCAACGCGGATGTCAAGAGCGCGGAAAACCGCAACGGCGGCGCGGCATGAGTTTAAGAGATATTTTTAACGGAATTTTTAATTCCAATAAAACAAGAAAAACATCCACAGAAGAGGCAAAGCACGCAAGGCGGCGCGCAGGCAAAAAACGCATTTCATTATCCAATGTTACTTTCATTATTACTCTGGTTTTTCTTTTTCTTCCTTTAGTTGTACTTATTCTTTATTCATTTAACGGTTCTACAAGCATGACATGGACTGGTTTTTCACTGCGCTGGTATGAACGGCTGCCGAGTGAACGCGGATTATGGACGGCATTCAGAAACAGCATTATTATCGCGTTAACGTCCGCCGCAACCGCGACCATAATCGGCACAATAGGCGCTATCGGGATTAACTGGTACAGATTCAGATTCCGCGGTTATGTGCAGGCAATTTCCTTTCTTCCGATGATTCTGCCGGAAATTATAATCGGCGTTTCACTTTCCATTTTCTTTGCCGGAATCGGCATTCCGCTGGGACTGTTTACCATTTTTATAGCCCATACCACTTTCAACCTGCCGTTTGTTTTTCTTATGGTAATGGCGCGTCTTGATGAATTTGACTTTTCCATAATAGAAGCCTCCGCCGATCTCGGCGCGAGTGAAAAAGAAACCCTGTTAAAAGTTACGCTTCCGGTATGCATGCCGGGGATAATTTCTGGGATGTTAACCGCAATAACTTTATCATTGGAAGATTTTGTCATAACATTTTTCGTTGCAGGCCCGGGTTCGTCAACTTTGCCTATCTTCATTTTCTCGGCAATCACGCGCAAGGGCGGAATCACGCCGCTTATAAGCGCTCTTTCCGTAGTAATGATACTTGGAACTGTAATACTTTCCGTTACCTTAAGGAAGTTTCTAAAATATATTGCCGCAAAATAACAGCGGTTATTTTATATTTCAGGAGAAAAAAAATTGATCAAAAAAAAGAACATTATCTTTATTTCGGTTTTGACGGCGCTTGTTCTGCCGCTCATTGTTTCCTGCAGCTCAAAAGAAAAATTGTACATTTACAATTGGACTTATTACACGCCGGCTTCCGTGATTGATAAATTCGAGGATGAATACAATGTCAAGGTTATTTATGATGAATTTGCATCTAACGAAGATATGTACGCAAAACTCAGTTCAAGCGCAGGCAAGCGGTCAAGCTATGACATTGTTTTTCCGTCAAAAGATTATGTTCCCATAATGATACGCCAGAATATGCTGGAAAGAATTGACAAGTCAAAATTGTTTAATCTTGGAAATATCGATCCTGAGGTTCTGAAAATAGCAAACTATGATCCCAATATGGATTTTTCCGTTCCCTATTTTTACGGAGCCGCCGGAATCATCGTTAACACCGCGAGAGTGCCGCATTTTGAAAAAAGCTGGGACATTTTCGCAAGAGAAGATTTAAAGGGACGGATGACAATGTTAGACGACATGCGGGAGGTAATGGGAGGCGCTCTTACAATTCTCGGATTTTCCGTAAACTCGGTAAATCCCGTACAAATAACCGCGGCGCGGGATCATGTAAACTATTCATGGAAGCCGAATCTTGTAAAATTTGACGCAGAATCATTCGGGAAAGGATACGCCAACGGGGAATTTTGGGTTGTACACGGTTACCCGGAAACCATATACGAGGAAATTGCAGATAACCATGATCTTCTTCGGGATACGCTCTTCTTTATTCCCAAGGAAGGAGGGCCGTCCTACATTGACAATATGGTCATTTTAAAAGGAGCGAGGAATATCGATCTTGCGCATAAATTTATAGACTTTATCCACAGGCCGGAAATTTATGCGGAGTTTACCGATATTTTCGGGCTGCCAGCGACGGTTAACATACCTGCGCGGAATTATAAAAGAGGTTATTCTTCGTATTCGGCGGAAGACCTGCAAAAAACGGAAATGGTTGAAGACTTGGGCCCCGCGTTGGATTATTACAACGAAGCGTGGTTTAACTCCATCCGCGCGGGACACTGACGCAAAAATTATCCGCTTTATTTATTCAAGGCGATCAGTACTTTTGATTTAAAGTCTTTCTCCGTTATTTTGTCTCTTAAATAATCGGATATTAATTGACAGATAACGGGAGGGAACGCTTTCCAGTAACGCTCGGGCCATGCGCCCATTTCCTTTCTAAGGTCTTCGTCCACGGATTTTTTCATTGTGCCGTTTGAAAAAGAAATAAACTGCTCTATCATGGAAATTAACACGTCCGCAGGCAAAGCTCCCTCTTTTTCGCCGCCCGAGGAGGGAAGCCACGCTTCGCATAACTCGTTAATCTGGTCCGCGTTCAGTTCAGGCGCATGCTCCCTTAATATTTTGATAATCATATTTTGGACGGACTTTCTCATGCTGTCAATGCCGCCTCCAATCCCCTCATTGACTCTTTTCGTTATTTCATTTGCAAGTTTTTCGGGATCGGGCATATCGCCGATTGCGTTGAATATGGACATATTCCGCCTGCGCCTGACAACAGCCTCAGCCAACACTTCGATTGAAGCCGCATCGCTTTTATTGAGAATATAATCCAGCGCCTGTAACAGTTCGGAATCAGGCATAACTGACTTTCTTAGACTTTTTTGGTGACAGTATCGTTTTTAAGACACCTTGCGCAGATTTTAATCGTTTTTGTAGTGCCGTCAATTTCGGTTTTTACATTTACCAGATTTGGCTTCCATGTCCTTCTGGTATGATTTTTGGCATGACTCACTTTATTTCCCGTCATTGTATGTTTTCCGCATATTTCACAAGTCCGTGACATATTATCCTTCCTTAAAAGGCCCTTTAGGGCATATACGGAATTTATAGCAAAAATCAAAAAGAAAGTAAAGCACTTGGATTTACCTAAAAATGAAGCTAAAATCGATAATTGTGGAATTGACCGCGGGTGAAAACGACAAAGGACGCAGGCTGGACAGAATCTTACGCAAAGCGCTGCCGGATCATCCCCTGCCGTTACTGCACAGGCTGCTGCGTCAGGGACAAGTTCTTGTAAACGGAAAACCGGCAAAAGCCCGGGATCGCCTGAATGACGGTGATAGAATCAAAATCCCCTTAACAAAAGAAGACAAAAAGCCCCCTGTTTTAAACCGACCTCTTCCCTCCCCCGACATTCTTTGGCAAGGTTTGGGGCTTCTTGCCGTCAATAAGCCTGCCGGTCTTTCCGTACACGGGAAGGACAGCCTTGACACGATGGTGCGCTCTTTTCTCGCGGAAAAATTGCCGCCTTCTCTGTCTTTCAAGCCCGGCCCTCTTCACAGGCTGGACAAGCCTTCAAGCGGGATTGTCGTTTTTTCATCAAGCATAGAAGGAGCGCGTCTTTTCAGTTCGATTTTACAGCAGAGGAAAGCGCGGAAAACTTACCTTGCCATTGTTGAAGGCATCGTAGAAAAAGAGGAAATTTTAGAAGATCGCCTTGTGAGGGACAAAGATAAAAAGAAGACATTCGTTTCGCATAAAAACACAGAAAAAGGGAAAAACGCGGTTACCGTGATAAAGTCTATTTCGGTATCCGGCGGCTGCAGCCTTATCACGGCGGAAATCGCCACAGGCAGAACCCACCAGATACGCGCTCAAGCCGCGTCCCGCGGACACCCGCTTCTTGGAGACAGAAAGTACGGAAGCAAGAAAGCGGAAAGTTTCTTTTTACACGCGTGGAAGATGGAATTCTCGGATATTTATATTGAAGCGCCGTTACCTGACGAGTTTTACAAAAAGATTGAAGAGCTGTTTGGGAAGAAGATACTGCGGGAATTATCGTGATTTTGGGAATGTTTGAAATCAGCAATATGCCTCATGCTGGAATTCATCTGTTATATTGAATTATGAAACAAGCTGGTATTAAATACCATTTTTAGTTTCTATAATTCAAAATTATTCTGATAACCAAGGTTTAGTACGGTAATCTTTCTCATAGACATAAACCAAATAAAAATTAAATAATATCTTGATAAACAATGCGTATTATGCGTATTATTAAGATATGAATTTTTTGGAGATTGAACGGATAATAAAAAATGACGGTTGGAAATTAAAGGCTGTCAAAGGTTCACATTATCAATATGTCCATGCTTCAAAAAATGGCAAGGTAACAATTCCACATCATAAGGGAGATATTGCGCCAGTGATTATAAAATCAATCCTAAGACAAGCAGGTATAAAGTAAGGAGGTATATATGCAATTAACATATCCGGCAATTTTCTATGAAGGTGAAGGCGGTTATTCCGTAGAAGTTCCTGATCTTCCCGGCTGTACCAGCGGAGGCTCTACGCTTGCGGAAGCTATTCTTATGGGGACGGACGCGGCGGCAGGGTGGGTTCTTACGGAACTGGAAGACGGAAGACCCGCGCCTGCGGCAAGTCATATACAAAATATAAAACCGGAAGCGGGCGGCTTTGTCAGTATGCTTGTACTGGACATGGACGCATACGCCGAGAAGTATGGCAATAAAGCGGTGCGTAAAAACCTGACCATTCCGGCATGGCTTAACACTTACGCCGAGTCGAAACATGTCAATTTTTCACAGGTACTTCAGGATTCACTGACAACTATATACCAAAGGGAAAACGCCGCATCTTAATGAAACCGTATTACACATATTCGGCAACTTGAGCTTTGTCTATTTTCTTTTCCGTTCGTTGCCAGCAAACGCTTTTATCACGGCTTTAATCGGCTCAAGGGTTTATCCTTATCGGTAATTAAGCCTGTTTTTCAGTTAACCTTCCTGTTACATATTTATGAATTATACTTGTAACCAAAGTTTGATACGGCAATCCTTCTTCAATAGCTTTAAGTTTAATACCGTCAAGATCATTCTTCGTTATGCGAATATTCATACGTTGATCTTTGTTTAGTGTGTTTGCCGCCGTTTTGGATAAAAGAGTTTTCCAGTCTTCAAGATTTGCTGTCGATTTCCAGCCGTCACTTTCAAGAGACTCTATAAGTTTCTGTTCTTCTTTATCCAAATATTTTTTATTCATTTTTTTCTCCTTAAATATTCATCTGTATATTTTCTGCTCGGATAAATTGTTTTTAAATGACATTCTTCATTTGAATCTGAAAAAGAAGCCGGAACTACATAGATATAATTGTTGATATCAATCAAGATAAATATTTGCCCTTTATATTTTTCCTGATTAGGATGTTCTATTACATCAACAATTTGGCTGTTCTCAATAGATACAACAATCTGCTCAAAAGAAACTTTTCGGTTTTTCTTTAATAATTCATTCTTTTTTTCTTCCCATAAAAATCTCATTGTATAGAATATAGTACATTGTGTGCCTATTGTCAATTAGCCGCATCTTAATGAAACCGTATTACACATATTCGGCAACTTGAGCTTTGTCTATTTTCTTTTCCGCTCGCTGTCGGCAAACGCTTTTATAACGGCTTTAATCGGCTCAAGGGTTTGGGCTTTCAGAATTGCCAGATCGTCAAGAATGTCTTTGAACTGCAAATAATTGGAAATGTCTACAGATTGGCGGTATTCCTTGCCCGTAATCAAATACTCTACCGAAATGCCGAGTACGGACGCTATTTTTACCGCAGTGTCGGCGGGCGGCATGGACTGTTGTGTCCGTAGATATGCGTCCAAAGCCCGTTTTTTTATACCCGCTTTTGCGGCAAATTCCTTCTGAGTAAGACCTATATAATCTATTTCGGAACGCAGTCTTTGCGAAAAATCAGACATTTATATCGAAAGTAACATAATTATGTCATTTATGACTTGTAATTACCCTTATTGGGTGTATAATACTAAAAAGACATATTTATGTCTTTCGATAATTTTCGATATTAAGGGCTTTTTTATGAAAAACAACATTACGGAAACTGCTTTTAAAATCCGTAATTTCGTAATTGTGGTTTTCTTCCTAATTATCTCAGCAATATGCTCGGCGGAGGGCAGCAAAGAAAACGACACGCAGACAGTACAGCAAACGCAGCAGCAGACACAGCGGCAGACGCAACAACATACCGCCTACTGGACAGGTGACGGCGGTAATGGTATACGGCTTGCGGTACTTGAACCTACAAGCAGAGGGCTTTCCGCAAGCGAAAACTGGATGCCTTCCATGATTCAAAGTTCCATAACAGGGGATTTTCAAAAATTTTCAGCTATGACCATTATTGACAGGCAGAATCTTGAAAAAATCATCAATGAACAAAAACAGTCTCTTTCCGGAAACTATTCAGATAACGACTATATCCGTATCGGCAAACTTACCAACGCCCGCTATGTTTTAACAGGCTCAATAACCAAAACGGCAAGCGCCTTTATGCTGGAACTTGCCGTAACGGATGTTGAATCAGGCGAGCGTAAAGCCTCGTATCCGCCGAAAGCGGTGTCTCCTTTTGCTCTGGAAAATATGTCGGCTGTAAAGGAAGCGACTGCGGAATTGTTGAGGCAGTTGGGCGTACAGCTTACAAACGCCGGTTTGCAGGAACTTAACAGTACGTCGAATGCCGCACAGGTCAAGGCCGAAACCGCTCTTGCGAAAGGCATTGAGGCGCAGAGACAGGGAACGACTGTTGAAGCCCTTTCATATTTCATACAGGCGAGCAATTACAATTCCGGCCTTACGGAAGCTGTCAGCCGCATGAATAATATTTCGGCGGACATTTCCAGCGGAAACATCGGGCAGGACACGAGAAATGACATCGCGTGGCGCAGGGATTGGGTGAAGCGTTTACAGGAAACCGAGACCTTCTTTGCCAATTCTCTTAAAGAGCCTCAGCCTTTTTATATTGTCTATTCCACAGACATCAGGCAGGGAAAAATAGACTACCAGAAAGAAACGATTGATTTAACCATCTGGATGGGTTTTTATCCTGATTATGTATGGGCGGAAAATATAAATGAAGTAATAAACGCCGTGAAAAGGGGGTTACAGACAACAGGAAGGGCGCAGGTGTGGGAACTTGACTGGCCCGCAAAAAGCATAAATAATCCGTCTCCATTTGTTACCCAGACAAAGAATTCAACTTCAAGCGTAGTTGTAGAAATAATAAACAGCGAAGGGAGAAGCATAGGCAGACAGACTGTAAGATCGCCTTACGGATTTGAGAGCAGGTCGGCGGTAATTACGCCGTCATGGCAATGGGAAGGAGATGTAGCATTCACCGCAGTGAACGCCAATTTAATTACCGACAAACTTACGATAAAGATAACCAGCATTGACGGAATAGCTGCGGAAACAGCTTCCAGACAAAAAAATATCAGCATTATGCCGTTAACGGAATGGGAATTTTTATTGAAAACGCTCCCTTCAACAAGACGAAATATTGAACTGGTCCGGCAACACCAACGAGCGGATGATTTAAGGAAACTGGCGGATGAGCAATTAAAAAACGGGAATGCTTATTTGGCTATTACGAATTATACAGAAGCGATTCGTCTTAATCCTAATGACGCAATGGCATATATGGGCCGAGGTAATGCGTATAGTGAAATAGAAAATTATGACAAAGCTATTGCCGATTACACACAAGCGATTCGTCTTAATCCTAATTATGCAGATGCATATTTCAACCGTGGTGGTATATATTTGGGTGGTACAGGAGATTATGACAAAGCTATTGCTGATTACACACAAGCAATTCGTCTTAAACCTAATGACGCAGATGCATATTTCAACCGTGCTACAGCGTATGGCCTTTTAAAAGATTATAACAAGGCTATTGCCGATTTGACAGAAGTGATTCGTATTAAGCCAAATGATGAAGCATATTACGGCCGTGGGCTTATGTATGCAGTTATGAATAATAGAAGCAAAGCAAAGGCAGATTACGAAGCCGCATATCGGTTAAATCCGAATGATGCTAATATAAGAGATGCTTATATAAGGTCACGCGGATGGTAGGATTAGTATTTATCAGTGAATGTATAAGAAGTAAACGTATCAGATTTATACATTTGTTACAAAGATACAGTTCAAGGAAAAATAATATATAATAAAGGAAAAACAAGGAGAAATTTATGAAAAAGAGATTCTTTACAGTGTTGGTTCTATCAGTAAGCATTACTATAGGCGTTTTTGCACAGAAAACACAAAGATTAACATTTATGGAACAAAAACCAGGTGGAACATATGGTGGAACAGTTACGGTTAATGCATTTCTTCTTGGTTGGCAACAGCAACAAGCATTTATAGAAAATGGAATGCTAGTTCAACATGTATCTAGCAAGCTAATAGATGGTGAATGGTCTCCATGGGAATTACTGGGCAGAGAACCATCACCTGTACCAACAATAAGACTAATGTATGACATTGTTATACAAGAATATAATAGGAATCCAAGGGCTGCTACAATATTTAATTATTATGGACAGCAAATAGTTAAAAAACTTGCTACACCGAATAACAAATCATCTCCATTTTGGTGGAATGATGACGGCAGATCATTTTTTAATTTTTATGAACTCTGGGTAATTGTACCTTAAAAATATAATTAACAGGGAGTAATTTATGAAACGATTACAAATGGCATAATGTTATATGCTATTTACAACAATAAAATAAGGAGAAAATTATGGAGGAACAAATGGAACTTTCTGAAGAAGATATAAAAACAATAGCCGCATCATTAATGAAGGCAAGTGATTCATCGGAAACCGAATGGCTTAAGATAGAAAAAAAAATAATTGAGAGCTATCCTCTGTCAAAAAATGAAAATGGCAGTTCACTTATTCGAGAAAAATGGAATCAGCTTTATCAAAAAGTTGTAGATTCAATGGAAAGAACTAAAATATTGGAGGATAAAAATGGTTAAAAAGTATTTGGTTTTTATTATTTTTATTTTTGCTTTAACAGGTATATGCTTTGCATTTGACTATTGGTGGTTGGATGTCTTTGTAGATAGTTATACATCAAATGGTGTAGAAAAACCTTCTACACAAAGAGCATATTTCTTTAAAGATTTAAATTCATTTCAGGAAGCTACAGGTTTTCCGCGTGGTGTTGGTAGCGAATCGTCAAGAAGTTTTGACTGGACACCAAACCCTAATTGGAGAGATGTACCAAAATATAAGTATTATGGAACAATTTATAGTACAATGCGTAGAGAAGGTTTTTCTTATGCTTTTATAATGGATATGGATGGTGTTTCTATTTATGGTAATAGATATTGGACTTATACCATATTTATGTTGCGTGACGGTGTAGAATATTATAATTTAGCATCTCGTTATAATACTCCTATTAGGTTCTGATGGAGGAAAAGATGTAATTAATAATTATTTTGATGGGACAGAAAGGTAAGTGAGATGGAAGGTTACTGTGAGATAAATAAATCTGGAATAAACACCTTTCAATTGTGCGTAACGTTCTTTTTATGAGAGATGGAAATATTAAATGAATAACAACGCAAGTTGTTAAGGAGGAAGAAACATGGTTATTAAAACTATTCAAGATTATGAAAAATTATGTGGAGAAAAACAGTATGTTTTTCGAGGTCAAGCCAATAAAAAATGGTCTCTCTTACCAAGAGCTTATCGTTGTGACAGCAATGTCAATTGTCCAGCGATTGAAAAAACATCAATAGATCGATTTATTAAGCATTTACAAGAAAATGGATATTACGGCTTTTCGAGTGAACTAAACCAATTCGATTTTCTTACTAGACGTGCCGAAATCTTTCCAACAGATGAAACGCTGCCTTATTGGGCTTTAGCTCAGCACTACGCTTTTGATTCCATGTTCACATGGTTAAAAACCAGTTTATTGGATGTAACTCATAATCTGGATATAGCGGCGTATTTTGCGGTTGAAGATATTAAGGAAGAAGTATCTGATGGAGAAATTTTTATTTTTGACCAGTCAACGATAATAGAGCCATATAAATATTACGAGCCAAAAGGTGGTTCAAGGCTTGATGCAAGGTTGGTTGTTCAAGACGGTGCTTTTATATATAGGGTGCAACAATGCGAACACATGGACGAAAATTCACCTTACAAAAACAAAGAACCTTTTGATGATATTGTCAAAGATAAAATAACCATTACAAGCGAATTAAAACCTCAACTCAAGGAATACTTGCAGAAAAAATTGATTAAGTTGTTTATGTACCCTCGTTTAATTTTGGGACGGGCAAATCCTAGTTTGGCAACTGCTGGTTTTCACACTCATGAGGAGCGTAAAGAACTAAACGCCCCAGCAGTTAATAGAGCCGAAAAACTTGGTGATAGACACAATGGATATTAAAAGACAATTGGTATCAAGATTCAGCATATTGTTCCCTGACGTAAGCTTCCCAGCCGCCGCCGGAAATGGTTTTTACTTTGGCAGTTCCTTTTTCCGCCATTCCTTTTTGCAGAAGTCGGCTAACATCTTCAATTTCCGCAGATTTCGAGAAACCGGAATCACTTTGGCTTTTTACATCAATCATGGGTACATATTAGCATAAAACCGTAAGAAATATAAGGAGCTATTTTACGATGAGTTCTGCGGTATTAAGTAGGAGGGAATAAAATTATTTTAATCGTTGGGATTCTATCAGCTTTCTGTTGTTTCATCTATTTTTGCTGTAAATTCTACAGGACTTACACAAAGAATATCGGAAGCTTCATAATCCGTTTTATTTCGGGTAATTATGTGTGTAATGCCGTTCTCTTTGGCAGCCGAATATTGAACAGCATCTTCAAAATCTTTCCAACAAAGCGACAGTGCATTGTCTATGGTAGTTTCAGAAACCTGTACTACATCAGCAAGCTGGAATATTTTAAAATAATCCTGATAAAACGGAGAACGCTTCAAAAGCACGTCCAAAACGACATTGGTATCTACCGGAACATTCATTTTAGATATTTAACCAGCCTTTCCTCTCGTATTTGTTCAAGGCTTATATCTCCGATATGGGCTGCTATACCAAGAAGCCTGTCGGCACGAGGCGTTGCTCCGGCTACTTCTTTTTTCGTTGCAATTTTATCCTGTTTTTCAGAAACCGGAGTTACTTTCAGTTCAACCCGCGCAGGCCCTGTTGGAATTTCTTTTGGAGCGAGAAACTCAAAAAATATCCTGCGGTCAGCCGAAATTTCAACCGTTTGTTCTATAGTCATGGGTACATATTAGCATAAAACCGTAAAAAACATAAGGAGCTGTTTATTAAAAATAACATTTCATTTTTATTTCTTAATTTTTATTTAATATTTTTCTCTTTCTCCCTCTATTCCCAATCACTGGCAAGCTATCAAGCTGCGGCAGATGACGCTACCCGCAGACTGGAAGAAGCGCTGACCGGCGGCTCTGCCGCAGGAGCAAAACAAACTGTTGTCGAAGTCCGCGCAACAAGCGGAGGCGCTCGTCCCCGCTGGGTAAACAACCCGTATTCGGATTATCCCCAAAGCCGCTACATTACAGCGGTAGGAAACGCTAAAAACCAAAGCGACGCCGAGAAACAGGCGTTAGCCGCACTTATAGCTTTTTTCGGCCAGTCGGTAAAGTCCGATTTAGCTGTCGCCTCCGTTTACAATGAAGCGGTCGTAAACGGAATTGTCTCCGTATCGGAAAAAACCGATGTAAGAGAAACAATCGTAACAGCCGCTTCTCTTGATAACCTTATAGGCGCGGCAATTGGCAGCGTTTGGGAAGACGGACGCGGAACGGTGTACGCTCTCGCGTATCTTGAAAAAGAAAGAACCGCTCTTATATACACGCAGCTAATCCTGATAAACCAGAAGAATATTGAAAATCTTGTTTCAATTAACGCTGCTCAAAAAAACACCTTTGACGGTTACGCGCGTTACAAACTTGCCGCTCTTATTGCGGATATGAACGGGCAATACTCAAATATAGTTTCGCTTGCCGGAGGTTCGACAGCTTCGCTTAATATGACAAGCGCAAATACCCTAATTTTAGAAGCAGTCAATATCATCAAAAACATCTCTGTCGGGTTTAACGTAAAAAATGACAGCAATAACCGCGTGCGGGACGCATTCGCCAAAGCCCTAAGCACAGAAGGACTTCGGACGCAGGGAAACAACCAGCCTTACATACTGGAAGTAAACATTGACATGAGCGAAGCAAGGTTTCCGGGAAATAATTTTATTTTCTGCCGTTATACGTTAAGCGCAAATTTGATTGAAAAGGCGACAGGTTCCGTTCTTTTTCCGTTCAGCGTAACAGACAGAGAAGGCCACACGACATATACGGAAGCTCAGAACAGGGCGTTTGTTTCTATAGAAAAGCTCATAAACGAAAAGTATCCTAACGCGTTCAGGGAATATCTTGCCGCTTTACTGCCGCAAGGATTACACAGGTAAAATGTTTTCGTATGAAAACTTTAATTTTATAAGGAGTTATACAATGAAAAAATTCTATTTATTTCTTTGTTTACCGGTTGCCGCGCTGATAATATTATCATGCGCTTCAACAAAAAAAGCTGAATCTACAACAGGTAAAGCGGCGTCCTCAAGCGGCAATACATCCGCTTCAGTAAACCAGATTGGACGCAGGACAAACAGCGGGATACCGAAATCTATCAGGGACGCAATCAGCAAAGTTCCCGAAGACGCGCTTGTCGGTGTCGGAACGGCAAAAATGGCGTCATTAAACCAGTCGCGGACAATCTCATCGACAAGGGCGCGGGCAGAACTTTCACGTCAAATGGACACCATTGTAAGGGATATGGTGCGCGATTATACTGCGGGAAGCGAAGTTGACCGCTCGGCGGTTTTATCTTTTCAGGAAAACATAACGGTCGCCCTTTCACAGGCGAGGCTTGTCGGCGCTTCCATTATAGAAGAAGACCAAGACGCAAACGGCAACTATTGGACGGCGGTAACGTTAAGCAAAACCGGCGCTGTAAACGAGATCAATCAGGCGGTAGCGGCAGCGAAACTGCGCGTACCTGCGATGGCGTCTTTTAGCGCGGAAAGCAGAATGAACACGGCGTTTGACAAATTCTACGGGAGCGAGAACGAGATCGGATACTCGGACAAAAATTAATTGCGGACCGACCACTTGATCGCTTGCGAGCGGTCAGATGGTTAAGGGTATGAAAGGTAAAATGTTTATTATGAATAAAAATTTATATATAAGGAGTTTAAAATGAAAAAATTTTCATTCTTTACAATTGTTTTCATGATGATAATTCATGTTGCTTGTTCGCAAAATGTTGTTGGAAACTCGTCATATAGAGATCCGACAGGAATACCACCTACAAATGATATTGTGGCAATAAGAGAACATTTTTCTTCAGCTGCAAATGCAAGAAATGAATATAACAGGCGTAATCTCACAGATGTATCATACCAAAAAACTGGTCCATCCAATTATTTGGAATTCTATAAATTAGCTGTTCCAATTCTTGTTTTGGTATCATCTAGCGGACGAATGACAAATCATGGTATACTTACACACAGAGGAATAATAAGTATATTGATCGAAAATGGAAATGTTACTGCAGTTGGTATACCTGCTTGGCTTTCAGAATATCATTGAATATAAGTTGAATAATTTATATTCAGGAAAAATACAAGGAGAATTTTATGAAAAAGTATAAAGTTTTAACCCAAAAAGACAAATGGTTTTCGGGAAAATTTGATCCCGAAAAATTGGAACGGGCAATTAATGCCTATGCTGAACAAGGTTGGAGAGTTATTTCCTGTGCTACTGCTGATATTCCCGGCTTCGGCAACGCAAGACAGGAATTTATAACAATTCTTGAGAGAGATGAATAATGGCATATACCGTTATTTATAACGATATAGTATTTGTTGAAGGTGATTACCCAAATGCGATCCGCGGTCAGTCTGTAGAATGTGATCTAAGTTTTAAATTTGGAGCGCAATTAAAATCATTACGTGATGTTAAAGATAATCTTGTAAAACAGGCAAAATCAAAAGGTTATAACGCGATATTGGATTTTACTTATGGTCAAAAAAGCAGATGGCTTGCCATTGACGATGTAGCATTTTGGGGTAAAGGCTGCTTGGCAAACATCTCACAGGAAATCTACAATGAACTAAAAAATAAATAGAGTACGATACAACTTAAAATTAAAAAAATGTAAAATTTATAATATAAATAATGAATTTCTTTTATCGGAATTTGTACTGGAAAAAATGGAAGCTGAAAATATTTCCGTAAGAAAATTGGCGCAAAAGGCGGGAGTATCTCCGACAGTTATACAAAAAATACGAAGTAAAAACGCCGAAAAATAAATTTCAAAACATTTACAAATGTATCAAAGTAGGAATATTTACTTGACATTGTTCATTAGAATGATTATTATCTTAATTATGGAAACAAATTTAGCTGTAGATAGTACATTATTAAAATATGCTCTTCAAATCGGCGGTTTAAAAGCCGAGAACGAAACTATTAATCTGGCTCTTGAGGAATTTATTAAAAAACGAAAAGCAGAAAGTATAATATCGGCTTTTAATACTGTTGAATATGATGAGAATTATAACTATAAAAATTTTTAAAATTAATTAAGGTAAATCAGCCATTTCCCCTAACAATTAACAAAAGCCGCCATGTGCGTAAATTTCTCTCCTTCTCTCCTGAAAGAGCCAAACTTTTCATCGCAAAAAGTACATTCCTTGCAGACTGCGATGTTTTCTACGCCTGCGTCTTTCAGTAATTTGATATTTGCGGCTTTTAAGTCAAGGAAATATCCGCCGTCTTCGCGCACGCTTTCCGATCCAAAATCTTTTTTAAAAATTTCCGCTCTTTCTTTGTCAACCTTGTAACAGCAGGAATCTATACAGGGGCCGAGAACTGCGGCGATATCGCAAGGCTCTGTCCCGTAACGTTCCCGCATTAAAACAAGCGCGTTAACCGCAATTCCTGTTCCCTTCCAGCCGGAATGTACAAGGCCGAACGCGCCGGATTTGGAGTCATATAAAAAAACGGGAAGACAGTCAGCGACTGTAACTGAGAGGGTAATGTTTCTATCCCGCGTTACCATGCCGTCCGCCTGCGCCGACGGAGGGTTTGCGCTGTCAACGGCAAGAACAGTACGGCTGTGAATCTGGTTTAAGGCGTATACATTATCCGGATTGAGCCCTATTTTACTGAACAGGGTAAACCTGTTTTTTTCGTCTGTTTTCATGTCTCCCGCCGCCCGCAGGGAAAGACGGCAGGAGATTCCTTCTACGGGGTTTCCGTTAAAAATAAACGGAAATGCGGCAAACAGGGGATTCTTGTTATCCGTTTTAAAAGGATAAACTTGCAAATATTAAAACCTTTAAACAGAATCTGAACGCAAAATCGGCTTTTTGCGCGCAGACTCTAAACGTGTATTCCAATCGCCTCGCGGATTGAATCTACCAGAGTTTTCCTTCCTTCCTGCCTTCCTGAAATTCCCGGTATCTCCACAATCAGCGGGTAACGGCCGGAAAGCTGCCAGTTTACCAAATGATTGCCGAGCCAGTCGGCTGTTTCTTCAGTCAAAAGCAGGACTTGGCAGGTATCGGAATCCGGCGCGGAATCTGAGAGTTCCGCAGCGGAGAAATTTGTATTTCCTCCGGTCATTTTCGTGAATACGGTTACCGCTTCTTCGGCGTTTTTTACCGCCATTCCGTGTATGCCGATTAAGCGGAAAGCCGTTACCAGTTCTTCGTCTCCAAGAAAATAAAAATCCAAAGTATCTGCGCTTTAAATAAACAGAATAAGCAGAGCTACAAGGAATCCCCAAAGACAGATTCCCTCGGCAAGACCTGCGTAGGGGAGCGCTTTTCCCGAAAGCTCGGCATTTTCACTCATTGCGCCCATCGCGGCGGAGCCGATTTTCGCAACCGCCATGCCGCCTGAAATACACGATAATCCGACAGCTATCGCCGCGGCGAAATACTTCATTGTACCGGCATAACTTACATCGGATGCATCCTCGCCTGCTTCACGCTCCTGGGCAAAAACAGCCATGCCGATTAACAGCACACACACCAATAAAATTATTCTTTTCATAAAAACTCCTTTTATGTTTTTTTTGTATTGAAACGAAACGGAGAAAATTCAACCCCTGTCTCGACAAAGAATTTGTTAAAAAACTCATAGTACTGCAAACGCACAACCTGAATCGCCACTATCATTCCCTCAAGCACAATAATTATAGCATTTCCGGAGATCATTATTAATAAGGCTGTAAGTGAACCCGCAATTCCCGAACCGCCAAGTTCCTCCGCAAAGCGGAAAACAATAAACGAAAGAACCGTATGAGAAAGCGCAAAAGCCCCAACCCTGAGAAAACTGACCGTGTTGGAAATATAACCGGAAACTGTTTCCAGAATTTCCACAAACCCTTCCATTATGAAAGTCATAAGGCCGTGTTCGAGTAACGGTTTTTCACGGGCAATAAAACGCCAGATAACAGGGCCGAAAAAGATAAAAACAACCGGAGTCAGCAGAAACACAAGATCAAGCATGATAAATTGACTGCCCAAAAGAACATGTACCGCAATATAAATCGCGTACCAGAACATAAAAAGCCCCGCCATTCCCGTTTTTGAAAAAAAAGCCTGTTCATATTTTTTCAATATTAACCGGTTGGCGATATTAATAAGAAGCCCTATTGAGATAAGTATAATTCCGATGCCGACTGTAAAACCGAAAAAGTACAGCAGTTTCATCAGACTCCCGCCTGTCTCCGCCATCGGCATTATATTAAGAATCCTGTCCACAGGATGGCCCGTAACATAACCGGTTATTTTTCTTGTTATGCCGGTTAACAGTCTTTCATTGGTAAAGACCGAGCCGAAAAGAAGCCCGAAAAACATTGAGGATATGCCGATTGAAACAAGAGGCACGGAATAACTTTTAAATTTCGCAAGCTGGCGCGGGCCTTTTATAATTAAGACTCCCGCAAAAAACAGCGCGAAACCGTGCCCGACATCGCCGAACATTATCCCGAAAAGAAGGGTAAAAAAGAACGCAACCAAAGGCGTCGGATCAATTGTTCCGTAAAGAGGCGCGCCGTAGGAAAACACGACGCTCTGAAAACCCTTTACAAACGCGCCGTGTTTCAGGTAAACGGGCACCTTTTCACTTCCGTCTTTTATGGACGGAACTTCCTCTGGGGAATATGAGTTAACCGCAATTCTGCCCGATGTAATGTCCAGCAGGTCTTTTACTATCTGAGGAGCCATGTTCGCCGGAATCCATCCGGTAAAGTGGTACGAATATTCCGTAACGGTAAATCTGGTTTTTATTTCTTCTATGGAAAGCGCTATTTCCCATAACAAAAAAAGCCTGTTTATTTCTTTTTCATTTTTTATTTTAAAATCTTCTTTTTCATTATTGATATTTTTTATTTCTTCTTCCAAGAGTTCATTTTTTTCTTTAATTGTATTTACAAATTCGGAAGGGATTCCGCGGAAATCCTGCGGAAAAGAAATCGGCTCAAAAGAAACTTTTTTAAGCTGCGAATCCAGCGTAAAACGCCCCTTTCTTGAGCTTGCGGCAAGAACCCTGTTTCCGTCAGAAAGCGGAATAATCACGGCCCTGTCGCCGAGTTTTTCACGTAACTCAGACTGCCCCTTTGAATCAAGACGCCCTATACGCAGGGTCATGTAAGAAAGTTGTTCCATTTCGGAAAAAGGCACGTCCAGTTTGGAAAAAGCCTGCGTTTCATTCAAAGTTTCCTGTATGCTGTTTTTTTCCTGCTGCGCTTTAAGAAACCTGTCTTTTATGCTCTCAGCGGAAGTTAAAAGATTCTCCGTAAAAGCTTTATCTTCTTCCGTCATGATGCCAGTATCTTCGCCGTCTGTATCGTCTTCTTTTATTTCAATGCCGATAAACGCCGCAGCCGCGCTTAACCTTTCCATTATTTGCCTGATGTTTCTTACTTTAGATGTGTCGCTCTTGTTTTTCAAAGGCGGAAAATGTATCGCCCTGCTGCGCCCGAGATATTCAAGTACCTTGTCCATATCATTTTTAAGAACGGTAAACTCAATGGATTTCATTTTATAGGTGCGCAGCATTATGACACCTCCAGCAGTTTAAAAACAACCGTACTGTCAATGCCCAGCGCAAATCCTTCCGCAATGCTTGTAAGGAGGTCTTCTTCAAACTGTTTCAATTTAATAAAATAAAAAATCGAGCTTGCGGACATCGGCAGGCAGTGAAAACCCTGCATGGCGTGCTTATAAAGATACTGTGAAGCCGCATTTTGAAAATGACGCGCATCAGCTTTCCAATGAACGCCGCTTTCTTCGGGGTTAAGAAGGTTTTTCCATTTCCAGCTCTCCCAGGGGAGTCTGGTATCCAGCGGAAAATCCAGAGACTTTAACGCGTCATCCGCAAGGGATATTTCCCTGTCCGTCCGGGTGAACAAATTAATTTTCATCAGGCGTTTAACAGTCTCTTTATCCCTCATGTTGTAATACGTACGCAGGCGCAGCGCCCATGTGCAGTTACGCAGGGAAATCTCATCGGCAAGAAAACGCCGCACTATATTACGATCCTCGCCCGAAAGTTCCGAAAGGCTTTTAACAAGTTCCTGATAAAAGAAGCTGTCAATTTTTATTTCAATGTCAATAATATCCGCACTGCCGTCTTTTATCGAATTTATATCCTCAGAAAGCAAAGAATTAAACTCGGAATCTTTTATCATTTCGGCAATATCAGGATACGCGTCAAAATTGACGGTTCTGAAACGCCCTATGTCGCAGATACGGGGAGGTTCTTTTTTTTTGCTTATTATGTAATTAATGCACGTTTTTAAATCACTGTATTCATAAACCCTGAGCATACGCACAATTATTTCAGGCGGTTTTGTAAAAGAGGCGATTATGACCAGTATCTGGCGCACCGCCCGCGCAATTATCCTGTTTTGCAGATCAGATAACAACTCTTTGCCGGGCAGTTCACTGTGATGATTGGGAAATATAAGGGTGTCAAGTTCGCTTAAACTGTGAAGTCCGGAAAGAGAAGAGATACGTTTGCCCATAAAGGACTTGCTTAAAATACCGCAAGCTTTAGCATAGGCATAAGGACCTGCATCAAGCATTTTTCTCATCCTTTCGCGGCAAGATATTCATTCAAAAGCGAGGAAAAACGTTCTGTGTTGACTTCCACTTTTGACAATTCTTCCCTGTATTTTTCCAATTCTTCCTGATATTGAATTTTTGTTTTTTCCTTAACTTTTTGCAGCGCGGCTTCCTGTCTTTGTACTTCTACCTTGTAGCGTTCTTCGTATGCTCTGTGGTTTTTTTCTTCGCTGTCATGGATGCGCCTGTCCGCTTCCGTCTGGGCGTCGTTTACCAGAGCGGCAGCCTTGGCTTCTATTTGGAGTAAATTGTCAAGTGTATTTACATTATCCATAACTCTTAATTTTCGGCGGCAAGCATTTCTTCATATTTGCGAATGATTTTGTAAGCGCCTTGCGGGTCCTTTTGTCCCTGCAGTTCAATTTGAAACTGCGGAATCTCCATTAACTCGGCCAAATGTTTTAACAGCCGCAGATATTTCTCGGAATCTTCTATCGGTGAAATAATCATAAAAAGAAGATAAACCGGCTCTCCGTCCAAAGCGTCGTACTGTATGCCTTTCTTTGAAATTCCGAGTACGCCGCGCATTGTGTCTACCGCTTTGGTTTTTCCGTGCGGAACCGCAATACCCTTGTGGATTCCGGTGGACATTTTCGCTTCCCTTGTAATTATTGCATCAAGAATTTCATCGTGAGCGTTTGAATTATCAGCCTGACAGAAATAATCTACCAGTTCTTCAAACGCTTCATCTTTATCTTCCGCGTCCATATTAACCTTGATGAAATCAGGCAGCAATACATCTTGCAGAATCATTAAAGCCTCTTGTTATTGCGTATCTACCGCATTATCAGTATAGACGTCGTTATTTAAGCCGTCTTCGTCATTAAAGAAAAACTGTTCCTGCTGCTGCGGGTTTAATTCGTCCTCCAGCCAGCTGGTCCCTGTTTTTTCGACAGAAAGTATTCTTCCTTCTTCTTCAACGCCTGTTCCGCTCATTGTACGGCTTAAAAGAGCAAGTCCGAGACTTACAATTAAAAACAAGGCTCCCAGTACACTGGTAGTACGGGTAAGAACATTGCCTGAACGCGAGCCGAATGCCGAACTTGAACCTCCGGCAAAAATACCCCCAAGACTGTCCCCTTCCTCATTCTGAATCAATACCAACAAAACAAGCAGTACGGCGATGATAACGAAAAAAACCAGTAAAATAACACTCAGTATTCCCATCTTACAAGCTCCGGTTAATAATCTGAACTTCAGTCTATCTGAATTCGGCAACTTGTGCAACACCTGTAAAACCGCCGTAAAAGGGCGTTTGCCGAAAAGACCCGTTTTTTCCTTAATACCGTCGTTTTATAATAGTTAAAATGACATCAATGAGCCGAAATTTCGCCCATTTTAACCAAAATTCGCAAATTACGTGCTAAAATTACCAAAGGCAATTTTAAAGTGATCCAGTCAGCATTTTGAACATAAAAGAGCATGGAGAAATAAAATGAAAATTAAAATCAAATTGAGTATCATGATGATCGCTATTATGGTTGTTGTAGCCGGGAGCATTGCCGTGTTACTTCTGCGGAAGGCGTCCGACATAAGCATGAATTTGAGCAAGCAGGAGGTCAGACATTTAACCGAAGAACAGGTTAAATACTGGCAAGGCGTAGAGGACGGCTATATCCGGTTATTGCGCGCAATCTCTTATGTAATGTCGGAATACGAGCAAGTGCCGGCAATTGAACGGCGGGACAAGTTTGACAGTATATTGCGGGATACTATTATTTACGAACCTACCATAATAAACCTGTATACAGTCTGGAAACCAAACGCCGTTGACGGAATGGACGCTCACTTTATAGGCCGTACCGGCTCGAGCCCTACAGGGCAGTACGCTATTACCTACACAAGGGAAAGCGGCAAAATATCGAGCAGGACTACTATTGATATAGACGCTTCAATGGCTTATTTTAACGGGCCCAACCCAAAAAAAGACCGGGTAGAACACCCAATCCCCCGGAAAATAGACGGGAAAGATACGCATTTGCTCAGAATTATGGTTCCTGTTATTAATCCCCGTACCAGCGAGGTAGTAGGAGGCGTAGGCTGTCTTTATGATATTGACGCGATCCAGTCGGTAGTAGTAGATACCATAAACGCCAGCGAAGTTATTGCCGCGATGGTTATTTATTCGGGCAACGGATTGATAATCGGCCATCCGGTTCCTGAGAGGGTAGGTGAAATGCTTATTGATGTGGAGACGATTTACGGCTCTTACATAGAGGAAGCGGATCGGGCAGTAAAAAACGGAAAAGAATTTTCATGCAGCACATATTCTCCCGTACTTGGTAAAGATGTGGAACTGGTTATACTTCCCTTCCAAATAGGCAGTTCGGACAAAACCTGGTCCGTAATGACAGCCGTCACGGACGAATATATTATGAGGGATGTCAACGCGATTACCAGATTTACCGTCATTCTGCTGGCGGTAGCCATTTTGGCGGCGGCGGTTATCGTGTACTTTGTTCTCCACAGCACGACAAAGCCAATCGTAAGCGTAGCAGCCAACCTCAAGGATATCTCCGAAGGCGAAGGCGACTTAACGAAGAGTATTTCAATCAGTTCCAGAGACGAAACCGGAGACCTTGCCTTGTTCTTCAATAAAACACTGGAAAAAATTAAAGGCATGATTATCATCATTAAGAATGAGGCGGTAAACCTCAATGACATCGGAAATAATCTTGCCAGCAACATGACCGAGACCGCCGCGGCGGTGAACGAGATTACAGCTAACATCCAGAGTATCAAAGGCAGGGTCATTAACCAAAGCGCCAGCGTCAGCGAAACCCACGCTACTATGGAACAGCTTGTAGCCAACATCAACAAACTCAACGGCAATGTAGAAGATCAGGCTACTACAATATCAAAACGGTCCGCTTTTATTCAGGCAATGGTAAACAACATTACTTCGGTAAATCAAACTCTGATGAAAAACATGGAAAATGTTAAAACCCTGAAAGAAGCATCAGAAATAGGCCGCACAGGCCTATCCGGAGTTGCAACGGATATTCAGGAAATCGCCCGCGAATCCGAGGGGCTTTTGGAAATCAACTCAGTCATAAAAAATATCGCAAGTCAAACCAACCTGCTTTCGATGAACGCGGCGATTGAGGCGGCTCACGCGGGAGAAGCCGGCAAAGGCTTTGCCGTTGTAGCCGATGAAATACGCAAACTTGCGGAAAGTTCGGGAGAGCAGTCTAAAACGATTGGCGTTGTTTTGAAAAAAATAAAAGATTCCATCGACAAAATAATCCGCACGACTGAAAATGTACTGACAGGTTTTGAGGCGATTGACTCAAGTGTCAAAACTGTGGCGGAACAGGAAGAGGTAATCCGTCAGGCGATGGAAGAGCAGAGCGAGGGAAGCAATCAGCTCCTTCAAGGCACCGGCAATTTGAACGAAATCACCAATAAAGTTAAAGGCGGCTCCGAGGAAATGCTTGGAGGAGCTAAAGAAGTGATACAAGAGAGCAACAACCTTGAAAAAGCGACGCAGGAAATAGCCGGAGGCATGAACGAAATGGCGACAGGCGCGGATCATATAAATATTGCGGTACACAATGTCAATGACATGACCAACAAAAACCGCGATGCCATTGACAGTTTAATAAAAGAAGTTTCCCGCTTCAAGGTGGAGTAATAAACAGAAGCCTGAATAATAATGCTGCTGCCGCCCGCTCGCGTTAATTACGCTTTGTAATTTTTAAGCTATACTGACAATGTTAAAGATGTACAGAATATGAAAACCATAAAGAAAATATTTATAATTTCCGTAATTGCGCTGTTTGGCGCATTAATATTTGCTTCCTGCGCAAAAACTTTACAAACAACGACATGGACAGGCGCCGTTACCGCCTCATTCAACGGCGAAACTTCGGAAAGCTCAGACGATACGGGAACGATTTGCGTCGGTAAAACGGCCGGCGGCGGGGATATATTCTCGTTTGTGCGCCTTCCTCTCGGCATCGAATTTTTCGCGGATGAAATTACCGAAGCGAAACTGTTTCTGCACGCCGCGTGGAGCGCGCCGCCTAAAGAACTGCTCATAGGAAACGTAAACGGGCGCTGGACAGTGTACACATCGACGGGCGTGGAAGCGAAGGCGCTTGCGGACAACAACAGATTGAAGCCTGCGGCGTTAAAGCGGGAAGCTGACGGCTGGGTCAGCGTTTCGGTTACGGAAATTGTAAAAGCGTGGGTGCGGGCGGATTTTCAAAACTTCGGGTTCGCGCTGTTCCCTCTTGCCGGCGAAGCGCAGGGCATATTCGCCGATATGTACAACGACAACGGAAAAGCGCCGTATCTTAAAGTGAGCGGCCGTGCCGGCAAACGCCCGGGCGGATACGGCAAATTCGGTTTCACACGCGTGCCCGAAGAAGGCAGGCTGGACGATACCGTCAACGGGAACTGCCTTTCCTACGCGGTCAGGGACAGCGTTCCGGTTTATCTTGAAGACCTCGGCAGCAGCTACCCCGAAGTAAACCGCGTTTTATCCGAGTCGGGCGAGGACGGAGTCGCCGACTATATCGGCGGCCTGTTTGAAAAATATGTCGAAGAACACAAAGAGGCGCTTCGCGTATCAAAATTACGCAGAATAGACGACTTCAACTCTTCAATAGACCCCGCGAAGGAATACCGCATCGTGATGCGGCTGGGCTGTTACGCTACAGAAGATCAACCGTTAAGCGAAGACGCCCGCAATTTTGACTTTCACTTTTGGTCGCAGCTTGATGACGGCAGATGGTCGCAAAAATACGGGTGGAGTTACTCGGAAATAATTCCCGCCACAGTCCCCGGCGTTTCACCGGAGAAACACTATTGGGAAATGGCCAAGTACGGTTATTTATACAGAAGCAAGCCGCTCTACTACGCCGTAACAAAAGATACCGATGAAATTACAGTCCACAGGCCAAGCCCGTTTGCGGACGTGGAGCTTTATGACTATGTGAACAGCGGCGTTGAATACGTTTTCAAAAACGGTTTTATGACCGGCACGAGCGACGCGCCCATGCTGTTCAATCCGGATACGGCGCTGACGCGCGCCATGGCGGCCGAGGCGTTTTACCGCATTGCGGGCAGTCCTGACGCGGGCGGATTTGCCAACCCGTTTAACGACGTGCAAACCGGTAACCGGCGCTACGACGCGGTGAAATGGTCGGCGGCGAACGGCATCATATTAGATTACAGCGGCGGCGGCAAATTCGCGCCCGACCGCAATATCACGCGCGAGGAAGCCGCCGCCGCGTTTTTTAATTATCAACGTTTGTCGGGAGTTATTCCTCCCGACGTTCTCCTTGAAATGGAACCCGAGGACGCGGACGAGATAAGTAAATGGGCGAGGGAAGCTGCGAAAAAACTAATGATGCAAATGATATTCCGCAGTCCGGGCCGCTTGTTTATCCCGAAAGGCGAAATAACCCGTATTGAATTTGCGGGGATGTTACGCGATTATTGCGAATACTCCAAGAGATAGACGGCATCTTTGGAAACTGTTGTTCTTTTAACGAAAGATAACCATGATAAAAATCTGGTTTTACACCCGGTTTTACGAGGTCTGCTCCAAGATGAACCGAGTCCGGTCTTGCCTTTTCAGACAGACTTTGGTGATGTTCATTGCGATACAACTGACGCGGCGAGGCGTTCACGTACCATTTCGCCGATTATTTGAGCGGGCATTTTATTAGTTGACATAGAACAGCTCATAATATAATCAGCGGAAACCTTATCAAGCACGTCAAGCAATTCTCGTTGCCGTGTAAAATAGCCGCCTTTTTTGGATGGGTCAACCTTTGGAGGATTTTTTGTATAGTATTCATCCCAATAATCCGCTTCATCTTCAGTCATTCTTGCCATTTTTTTCTCCTATACATCCAATAATGGATAAAAAATACTTCGGCATATCATCGCATGAAATATATTGATTGTTTCATCATCTATGCGATTGTAAAATATTTCAAGCAGATTTTGAACAAGGGATTATTTCGCCGAAGCGCTAAACCCTTCCCCGCAAAACAATTTTCTGCCTTTTTGTAGGAAAAGTTTAACTTTATAGAGCGAGGTTGTTCATTGCGATACAACTGACGCGGCGAGGTGTTCACGTACCATTTAACGGTTAATCACTTTCTAAAGGACAGATTCATCGCATACTCACTGGCATGAAACAGGCGAAAGTATTATAATAATAAAGCTGTTTTAAATTATGCAAGTATTATTACGGCCAATAGCGCGAAAGTATTTTGAACGCCTCAATACCGGATATTATTCCGGTATGAAAACAATATAATTTTTGTTACGAACATTGATCCGAGAGGACAAGCGTACAAAAAGAAAAATAGGGGTAAAAAATGACCGCAGCAGTTTTAAGAAAAGAATTGCAGGCTTATATTGAAACAATGCCGGAGCGCAGCCTTTACGCGTTAAAGCCGCTTTTATCGGTGCTTTGTGAACCGCTGTACACCATTGAAACAGACTTGACATCTGATGAAATCGCTATGATTGACGAAGGTATGGAAGAATACCGAAAAGACCCTTCAAGTTTCGTACCTCTTGAGAGAATACAATAATTAATATCTCTCCCTTTCGCCGTCATTGTAATACTATGCCCCACCCAAACATTTTTCTCTTTTTTTAATTGACAAAAACCCCAATAAATCGTAATATCAAAACATGAGCGAACTAACCGCCATCTGCACAAACACCCCCGTAAACGCAAAACCCAACATGAATTCAAATTCTCTCTCTCTCTACTTATAGAAGAAACTTTTCAATTTTTCCTCCTGCACATTTTTTCATGGGAGAAGTCCGTCCAAATGACAATATTACTCAAGTCAAAATTCAGGGAGTTTCTCTGTTTTTAAATAAATTTAAGGAGTTTTTTATGAAAAACACAATCAAAATTTTAAGCGTTATCTGTTTGATACTGATAATCACATTATCCTCTTGCAACAACGGTGGAGGCGGTGGAGGAAATTTAAGCAAAGACGATAGCAAAGCAGAGCCAGCCGAAGCATCAGCGATTTATTTAAGCAAAGACAGTGAAGGCAACAGATATACCCTGTCATTCCCAACAGCAGCGGCCAGAGCGGTCGTTCCGACAAATGGCTCCGTCTTCGAGCTTATATTTAACACCACGCCATCCAAGGGCGGAACAGTTACCAATGTCTTAGGTAGTACATTTACGTTAAAGTTTTCCGACTCTAATACAACACTTAGTGTAACAATCAGCAACGGTTTTTTAAAAACCATACAGGGGACAATAATCGGTAAAGACGGAAATACCCTCAAAGAAATAACAGAAAAGAAAGATTTAACCCCTGCTGGCAATCCTAACATAACCAGTGTTTCCGGTACTTTTAAGTTTGATGATTCAATGGCGCCAGCGACAGTAACTGTAAATAATCCTAATTTTACAATGACTATTCTTATGTTTGGGAACGCGAACCTTGCTATCACTGTGAGAGGTACATATACGGTAAGCGAAGGTATTATTACAGCTACAATCCAAACAGTTCAAGCTCCTTCTGAACTTCCTAGTGTTCTGTCCGAAACAAATTTTAGAATGATTGAGCCTTATTTATTTTCGTAAGAATTTCATCAGGTTTTTTTGTCCATACAAATGAACGGCCTGATTTATTCCATACCCTGATATATTCTTTTATTGTTTTTATTAATTGCGGAACGGATTCAAAACTTCCCCTGCGTATCCGTTTGTTTGTTATTTCCGCAAACCAACGTTCCACTAAATTTAGCCACGAAGAATGTGTCGGAATAAAATGTAATACGAATCTTCCCGGCACCGTATCAAAATAGCTGTAAACAGTTTGAACTTAACCCCATCCAGTTTACATAAGAATAAGCACAAAATACAATGGCAAGGAGAGGAAAAATGGCAAAGAAAAACAAGGAAAGGCGGTCTTATACGAAGGAATTCAAGACCGAGGTTGTAGC
>Ga0268262_10000049_pt1 | contig 134539 bp, 161 predicted proteins | sample TergutNc150P3_FD_190354 | JGI IMG/M metagenome (GOLD analysis project Ga0268262, IMG submission 190354) | Nasutitermes corniger P3 segment gut microbial community from laboratory colony in Florida, USA - Nc150 P3 (SPAdes) (version 2) | ecosystem: Host-associated > Arthropoda: Insects >...
CCCCGTCGCAATTGCGCATTGAACAATTATTATATGGAAAAAGTATTTTGGACACATTAAATTCACAAGGCACTTATGGTGTTGTGAATCTTGACGTTGGTTACATTTACAAATTTCAAGTCATGGGCGGTGCCGGTGCGCGGGGTAGTATTTCCACATACAATGTTTCGGGACCTTCAAACGGGGCTTATGGACAATATGGTATTGGATTTTTTGATATGCGTCTTAAAAATGAGCAACAACAAATTTTTTGGGACATCCAAAAAGATGCGGGTGCAAATGGTAAGGCAGGTAAACAAGGAACATATTACAATGCCGGTAAATTTGCGTACACTACCGGCGGCAGCGGTGGCAACGGCGGTTGGTCGGCTGGGTTATATTTTGAAGTTGACAAAATAAATGCATATATGACTTGTAAAGGCGGTAAAGGCGGAACGGGTGGACAAGGGCAATCAAACGTGATAATTGCTTCCGGCGGTGAAGGTGGCAATGGCGGCGGAACAGATTATATAAGCAACCAAGTCGTTGGGCTTGCCGATGTTCCCGCGCAAATAAAAGCGGGCAACACAGCCCCCGATGGTTGGACAAATGCAAGAATTGTAATAACACGATATATCGACAGTTACACTTGGTACACAAACGAAATCAATCGGTTGTTGAATCTTGTCGGGAATCTTGACCGAAATTTGTACACACTCGATTCGCTTTTGACTTTTGACGGCGTAGTTTCCCATTCAAGTTGGGTTTTGGCACAAGATTATTCAACAGATGATGATTTGAAAAACGCTTTTGATGCTTTGCAAAATGTCATGAATAATCTTGTGACGAAAGCGTATCAAAAGTTGAAAGATTTGAGAGATTCCGCCATTTTAATTGTTGACCAAGGTTATTCGCCGAATTCTTGGGCAAGGTTGACGTTTGAATTGGGTTTGTCGGGAACAATGCTTTCAAATACTGCGACAAGTAATGTCAGTGCGATTGGAAAATTGACGGAAAGATTTGTGCAATTAACAAGTGCAATCAATGGGCTTTTGGGCAATCAATACAACTACCAAGAGCAAATTCGTGGCGAAATAACCACGATTCAAGATGGCTTTTTCAATGATTACGATGAAGAAAATTACACGGAAAAATCTTATAGTGCGGTTTGTGATGCGTTTTTGAAAGTTCCCGCGCCCGGAATCGCTACGATAGAATCATTGCAAGAAGCAAAGGCGGCAATTCTTGATGCTATTGACGCTCTTGTTACAAAGGCGTGGCAAAATTTAAGTGACAAAATTGATGAAATAAATGAACTTGACGAATTGGAATATACCGAACAAAGTTGGGCAAGTTTGATTGCGCAAAGGGATTTGTCAAATACGCTTTTGGGTGACACGGAAAAGAATGATATATCGGCAATAGACACTTTACAAGATTCCTTAAACGATTTGAATGACGCGTTTGACGGTCTAATATTAAATTCAAACACGGGAGGAGGTGGCGGCGACAATACCGGCGGAGGCGGTGACAATACCGGAGGCGGCGGAGGCGACAACACCGGAGGAGGCGGTGATAATACCGGAGGCGGAGGCGACAACAATACCGGCGGAGGAGGTAGCAACCAAACCGACAATACAGGCAAGCCAAAAAATAAATCTGTGTTATGGATAATTCTTGGCGTGGCGATTGTTGGCGTAACGGGTTTAATTATTTCTTGTTTTTTTATTCGGCACGCAATAATTAAAAAGAGATTTATGAAATACATTGAAATGCGCGGCACGCTTGAAAATGAATTGTCCAAAGATATCTCGGTTGCAAAAGAAGGGCTCTCAATCGCCGTTAAAGATGTTCAAGCCCACAAGAAAGATATGAAAAGTTCACCGCTTTTGGCAAATGCCAAAGCATCACTTGAAAATGTTGACACGGAAATTGAACAAGCAAGCGATGTAAAAAGCAAATTCCAAAACCTTTTAAAGCGAAACAAAAAACTTGAACGAATGTATCAAAAGCGAAACGCTTGACTTTATTTTATATTTTGCACATACTTGAATTGTGCGAAAGATAATTCCATCAAGGTAAAAAAGACAAATCCGCAAATGGCTGCCGTTGAAGCGGGCGAAGCGTCGGAACTTCTTGACCACGCGACGCGCACGAAAGACAAAATCAAGGATATTGAAAAGAAACTTTGAAGAACTAATCCATAAAGCGCTTGCATTTAATTTGCGGTGGCATTACAATGGAACATGAAAATCCGAAACATAGCGATAATTGCGCACGTTGACCACGGAAAAACAAGTTTGGTGAACGAATTGTTGAAACAAGGCAACGTCTTTCGCGAAAACCAAAAAGTCGACGACCGCGTCATGGACAGTAACGCCCTTGAACGCGAACGCGGCATTACAATCTTGGCGAAAAACGCGTCATTTTCTTACAAAGACACAAAAATCAACGTCGTCGATACTCCCGGTCATGCGGACTTTGGCGGGGAAGTTGAACGCGCTCTTTCAATGGTTGACGGGGTTTTGTTGGTCGTTGACGCTTTTGAAGGTCCAATGCCGCAAACGCGTTTCGTTTTGCAAAAAGCCATTGAATTGAACCACAAAATAATCATAGTTATAAACAAAATCGACCGTCCCGACGCACGCATTTCCGAAGTCGCCGACGAGATTTTGGGCTTGCTTTTTGATTTGAACGCAACGAATGAACAACTTGAAAGCCCAATTATTTACGCAAGCGCACGCCAAGGAATCGCAAGCACAAGCCCCACCGAAAAGGGCAAAAACATGGTTCCGTTATTCGAAGCAATTTTGCACCATATTAACGAACCCAAAACCGAAAAAGGCGCGTTCCGAATGCTTATTTCCGCCGCCGAACACAGTGATTATTTGGGCAAAATGGCGGTCGGGAAAATCACGGCGGGGGAACTTGCCGTAAATGACGCCGTCGTCGTCGTCGATTACAACAACCCAAATCTTAATTTGAAAGCCAAAACCACCGCACTTTTCGAATTCATAGGCATGAGTCACAAGCAAGTTGAAAAAGTTTCCGCGGGCGACATTGTTGTTGTCGGATTGACGGCAACTGTGCAAATAGGCAACACAATTTGTTCGCCCACAAATATCAAACCAATCGAGTTCACAAAGATTTCCGAACCAAGTGTCGAAATGACTTTTATGGTGAACGACAGTCCCTTTGCGGGGCGCGAAGGCAAGTTCGTAACGAGTAGAAACTTGCGCGAACGGCTCTACAAAGAAGCCGAACGCGACATAAGTTTGCGCGTCACCGACGGCGACACGACGGAAAAGTTTCTTGTCGCGGGGCGTGGCGAAATGCATTTGGGAATCTTGATTGAAAATATGCGTCGCGAAGGTTACGAATTCGCCGTTTCCCAACCCAAAGTATTATTTAAAACCATTAACGGCGTCAAATGCGAACCGATTGACAAATTCGTCGTCGATGTTCCCGAAAATTGCGTCGGCGCCGTCATGGAAAAAATGGGCAACCGAAAAGGCGAACTTGTCCAAATGACGCCCGTGGGAAGTCGCCAAAGGTTAGAGTTTTTGATTCCCGCGCGTGGTTTGTTCGGTTACAAGTCCGAGTTTTTGACCGACACACGCGGCGAAGGAATTATGAGTAGCGTCCACCACAGTTACGCCAAGTTCCGTGGCGAAATCGCGCGGCGCTTTACCGGCTCTTTGGTCGCGCACGAAACGGGCGAGAGCAATCCTTACGGGCTTTTCAACGCCGAACCGCGTGGCACGCTTTTCATCGGTGCGGGTGTTCCCGTTTACGAAGGAATGGTTGTGGGCGAAAATCCGAAAGGCGAAGATTTGGTGATAAATGTTTGCAAATGTAAACAACTTACAAATATGCGTTCGTCAAGTAGCGATGAAGCCTTGCGATTGACCCCGCCGAAACGCATGAGTTTGGAAGCCTGCTTGGAGTTTCTTGCCGATGATGAACTTATGGAAGTCACGCCAAAATCCGTTCGAATTCGCAAAAAAATCCTTGATAAAGACGTCCGCCAACGCGCAAATAGAGGCTAAAAAGTACGTTAAAAGAGCACTTTCCCCGTCATTTCGGCGGGTTTTTCTATGTTTAAAATCTTTAAAATTGTGGGTGCAATGTCGCAAAGCGCACCCTTGTGCAAACCTTTTGACTTTGGAAAGTTCGAGCCGGCAATAATAAGTGGCACAGGATTCGTCGTGTGTGCCGTGAAAGGAACTTTGCCGTCAAGCATTTTTTCCGCGTTTCCGTGGTCGGCGGTGACGATTGCGACCGCGCCTTTTTTGATAACCGCTTCCACGATTTTCCCTACACACGCGTCTACGGTTTCAACCGCTTTGATTGTTGCGTCGATTTTCCCCGTATGCCCAACCATGTCGCAATTTGCCAAATTCATTATCAATACGTCAGGCGGATTTGTTCCCGTAATTTGTTCCATTGCTCGCTGGGTTACTTCAACGGCACTCATTTCCGGTTTTAAATCATAAGTTGCCACCTTTGGACTTGGAACCAATACTCGCGTTTCGCCATGGTTTGGGGCTTCAACTCCGCCGTTGAAGAAAAAAGTAACATGGGCGTACTTTTCTGTTTCGGCTAATCGAACTTGGGTTAAATTGTGCTTTGATAAAACTTCGCCCAAAGTGTTTTTAATGTCTTTTGGCGGGAAGATTGTGGGCAGATTTTTAAACGCAACGTCATATTGCGTCATGCAAACATAGGTTATATTGGGTCTTTCGGATGTAATTTTTTTTGTAATTTGGCGCGCGCGGTCGGAACGGAAATTAAAGCATACTATAACGTCATTAACGCCACAGCCTTGATATGTACCGACGGGGGAGGGGTGTATGAACTCGTCAGTTTCATTATTCGCGTACGCCCTTGCTATGACGTCACGCGCGTTTTTATCACAATTTCCTTTTCCCGAAATTATGCAATCAAAGGCTTCTTGCACCCGTTCGGCATTATTATCGCGGTCCATTGCAAAGTATCGCCCGCCGACAGTAGCAATCTTTCCAACTCCCGCTTTCGCAATGTGCTTTTCAATTTCGCCAATGTATTTGTCGGCGCTTTTCGGCGGAGTATCGCGCCCGTCGGTGATTGCATGAATGTAAACATTTTTGACCTTTTCACGTTTGCAAAAATCAATTAAAGCAAACAGATGATTTATATGCGAATGCACGCCGCCGTCGCTTGCAAGACCCATTAAATGTACCGCATAGCCATTCGTTTTCGCCAAGGAAATCGCACTTTTCAATGCGGGGTTTTCAAAAAACTCGCCATCGTGAATCGCTTTGTCAATCGCGGTAATGTCTTGATAAACTACTCGTCCCGCACCGATGTTCAAATGCCCAACTTCGCTATTGCCCATTTGTCCTTTTGGAAGTCCAACCGCAAGACCGCTTGCGTCAAGGGTAGTGTTTGCGTAACTTGAAAAGAGTTTATCAAGATTTGGGGTTTTGGCAAGCGTTATTGCATTTCCGCGTCCGGGTGTCGCCCGTCCAAAGCCGTCCATTATTAAAAGCGCGCACTTCATGATTACTCCTTGTAAAATGTCAAGTCTTGCCACCCGACAATATACCAAACGTGTAATTCCATTTTTTCGTTTTCAATTGTGCCGTACATAGTACGCATTGTGCCGGAATAAAAAGAAATATCTTTGCCGTCAATTGTGAAATTGCCCGAAACATTTCCGACTTTGGTTTCTTCTTGGGTTGTCCAAGTTCCGTCGGAATTAAGTTTAATCCATTTGCCCGCGATGATTTCGCCACTTTGCGTGTTTCCAACGTGTTGGAAATATTTTCCCGCAACGGCGGAAGTGTCTGGCAATTGTGGCGACCCGCAAGAAGCAAGCACAAATGCGCAAGGCGCAATCACAACGGCAACAATGATTGGCAACAAAAATCTTTTCATTTTTATCATGTGTAAATTATAAAATATTCAATTGCAAAGGTCAAGCATTTTGGATACGTTCTTTGTTGTTAATTATTTCGTCCAATTCAAGCGTTTCATTTTTCAAAAGTTCAAACTTTGTTGTGTTAAGTTCGGGGCTTCTTGTTGAAAGTATAAAGTTTTGACCGTTTGCGCCGTATGTCATTGCGTTCAATTTCTTGTAAAATCCGACCGCTTCATAATGAGAAAAGCCTTCTATTTTATTGTGTTTATATGCGGAATGCATATGATTTGCGATGCCTTGAATCATTTGGGTTCCAAGTTTTTTGTGTTTAGTTGATTCAACTTTGATATTAAAAAGCCAAGAATGTGGCAATCTTGTTGCATATTCATGAGAGACTTTTGCATATGCAAGTGCACCTTGATTAAAATGTTGCGTCATCATATACGCAAAAAGTCCAATTTCGCGCAAATTAAAAATGCCATAATTTGTAAAATCATAATTTGAATGTTTTTCCGTGGTTGCGGCAAGACACAATTCGCCATATTCTTGGTTTTCAAATTTATAACACAAACCGTTAAATCGTTTTTCCATTTCAACATTATACTATGAAATTGCAAAAAAGTCAAGCGTTGGTGCGTCCAGTAGGGGTCGAACCTACGACACGCGGATTAAGAGTCCGCTGCTCTACCGACTGAGCTATGGACGCAAAAATGTGTAGCATTTTTGCGGACATATCGTTGAGCAATCGCTTGCGTTGCGGAACGATATTGGCGCAAAACACATTTTAACACAATTTGTATTTTTTGACAAGAGCGAAATTTTAAGATTCAAGACGTTTCAATGCGCGGATTGTATTTTTGCGTGTGGCGAAAGCGGTGAAGCGGAAATATCCGTCAAGCCCGAAACCAATTCCGGGGGTGCCGACAATATTGTGCTTTTCCAAAAGGTAATCAAAAAATTGCCAAGAAGTCATTCCGTTGGGGCATTTAAGCCAAATATATGGGGCGTTTTTGCCGCCTGTATGCCAGATTCCAAGTTTGGTTAAAGTTGCCGAAATCAATTTTGCATTTTCCATATATCGGGCAATATTTTTTTTGCATGGTGAAAAGTTATTAAAAACTGCCGTTGCGCCACGTTGAACAATATACGAAACGCCGTTGAACTTTGTGGTTTGGCGACGAAGCCACATTTTATTTAGGTGCCCCAATTCATTTGGAACGATTGTATAGCCACAACGCACGCCCGTAAAGCCCGCAGTTTTCGACAGAGAGCAGAACTCTATTGCGCATTTTTTGGCGTTTGGGATTTGGTAGATTGAGGTTGGCAATGTCTTGTCATGGATAAATGCTTCGTAAGCGGAATCGAATAAAATTACGGCGTTGTTTGCAATGGCGTAATTGACCCAAGTTTTTAATTGCGCGTGAGTATAAACCGCGCCCGTTGGGTTGTTTGGGGAACACAGGTAAATTATGTCGGCGTGGACGGCGGGGTCGGGCATAGGAAGGAAATTATTTTCAATTGAACCATTTGCAAAGATTATTTTTCGCCCAGCCATTAGATTTGTGTCTACATAGACGGGGTAGACGGGATTTGGAATAAGAACTATGTTGTCGGTTGAAAAAATGTCCAAAATGTTGCCGAGGTCGCTTTTAGCCCCGTCGCCGATAAAGATTTCGCTTTGGTCGATTTGGACGTGTTTTTTGGCGTAATATTTTGCAATCGCGGTGCGCAAGAACGTGTAGCCTTGTTCATCGCCGTAGCCGTGAAAGGTTTCGATTGCGCCCAAATCATAAGTTGCGGTAACCATTGCGTCGATGACGTGCGGACAAACGGGAAGCGTCACGTCGCCGATGCCGAGCGAAATTACGTCGGCGTTTGGGTGCGCGGCTTTGAAATCTTTTACTCGGCGAGAGATTGTCGAGAACAAGTAACTCTCGTTCAGATTTTTGTAATTTTCATTTATTTTCATATTGCCCCCTTGAAAACTGTTTCTGCGCCACCCGTCATTAAAACTTGCTCGCCCGTGTATTTGATTGTTAATTCGCCGCCCAAAAGTTCCACAACAATGTCGGTGTCTTTTGCACAATGTTTGTGTAAAACCGCCGCGACGACAGATGCACACGCGCCCGTTCCGCAAGCCAATGTTTCACCGCTTCCGCGTTCCCAGACGCGCATTTTCAATCGGGTTGGGTTGATGACTTGGACGAATTCGGTGTTGACGCCATCGGGGAAGTAGGGCGATTTTTCAAAGAACTTGCCTATGCTTTCCACGTTTATTGTGTCAATATTTTCGCAAAACAAAACCGCGTGCGGGTTGCCCATTGAAATGTGTGTGACAAAGCCGACGGAAAAGATTTCGGGTGCGCCCATTTCAACGGTGACGGCGGTGCAAGTGTCGCCTTGCGTGTGAAGTTGCAAAGTTTTGATTCCGCTCTTGGTTTCGATTGTGATTTTTTTTGTTTTAACCATTTTGTTGTCATAAAGATATTTTGCCACGCAACGAATTGCATTTCCGCACATATTGCCTTCGCTTCCGTCTGCGTTAAACATTCTCATTCGCGCGTGGGCGACGTGCGAAGGCAGGATTTGAACTATTCCGTCGCCACCGATGCCTTTGTGTCGGTTGGAAAGTTTGACGGCGAGGTCATGTGGATTTTGTAAATCTTGGGCGAAATAGATGTAATCGTTGCCTGCGCCGTGCATTTTTGTGAATTCAATCATATAGTTTTATATGTGCGGAATTGCAGGTTGGTTTAAATACGACGGGGATTTGACAAAAGAGACAGATATTTTAAAGGAAATGTGCGATAGCATTTCTCGCCGCGGGCCCGATGCGCAAGGACTTTATGTGGAAGAGAAGATTGGTTTGGTACACCGAAGATTGGCTGTTGTGGATTTGGAAAATGGAAAGCAACCCATGAGCCGAGATTACAACGGCGCGAAATACACAATAGTTTACAATGGGGAACTTTACAACACACCCGAATTAAAAAAGGCTTTAAAAAAAATCGGGGTAAAGTTTGTCGGAACGGGCGACACGGAAGTTTTATTGTGGGCGTTTATAATGTGGGGCGAGAAATGTTTGGATAAATTGAATGGGATTTATGCTTTTGCAATTTGGAATGATAAGACCGAAAAGTTGTTCGCTGCTCGCGACCGAATGGGGGTAAAGCCGTTTTTCTTCCGCGTGACTGCGGGCGACGGAAAAGGCGGATTGGTATTTGCAAGTGAGTTAAAAGCATTATTCAAAAATCCTTTATGTCCCGCGGTTTTGGACAAAGAAGGAGTTAATCAAATATTTATGCTCTCGCCCGGTCGCATTCCCGGTTCGGGAGTTTATAAGGACGTTAATGAATTGTTGCCCGCGGAATATATGTGGGTTGACAAAAACGGAGTAGAGAGAAAGAAATATTGGGAATTAACCAAAAAACCACACACGGAAAGTTTGCGTAAAACCGCAAAGCATTTGCGAAAACTTGTCATTGACGCAATCGAGAAACAGTTAGTTTCCGACGTGCCTCTTGCCACGTTTTTGTCCGGGGGATTGGATTCAAGTATCATTTCTCATGTTGCGGCGAAGAAATACAAGCGGGAAAAGCGGCAACTTACAACTTATTCAGTGGATTTTAAAGGCAACGAGGAAAACTTTGTCAAGAGTGAATTTCAACCCGACACAGATACGAAATACATAAAAATAATGCAAGCGCACACGAAAAGCGACCACAGATTTGTGCTTTTGGATAATGAAGATGTGTTTTTTGCGTTGCGTGATGCCGCGTTTGCGCGTGATTTAGCCGGAATGGGTGACGTGGATTCGTCTTTGTTATTGTTTGCGCGCGAAGTCAAGAAGACGCACACGGTTTGTTTGTCGGGCGAATGCGCGGATGAAATCTTTGGGGGATATCCGTGGTTCTTTAAACCTTTTGATAGGGGGATTTTTCCTTGGGCACGCGATATGAAGGTGCGAAAAGATTTAATCAATCCGAAATACTTGTGCGAAAATCCGGAAAAGTTTATCGCCGATTTGATTGGCGACGACGACATGACGAAATTAAATATGCGTTGGTTTATGCAAACACTTCTTGACCGAAAAGACAGAATGACAATGTATACCGGTTTGGAAGTTCGCGTGCCGTTTTGCGACCACAGAATTGCCGAATACGCATACAATATTCCGTGGGAAATGAAAGCCTTGGGCGGGCGGGAAAAGGGTTTGTTGCGTATGGCTTTTCGTGGAATATTGCCGGACGAAATTGTCTACCGCAAAAAGGCCCCATATCCAAAAACATTTGACCCACACTTTTTTGAATTAACAAAAAATGCCGCAATCGTGGCGGTAAATCGTGGCGGGGTATTAAGCCAAATTATAAACAAAGAATATTTCAATGAACTTACAACCCAACCGCCCGAAAAAAATGTGCCTTGGTATGGGCAACTCATGCGATTGCCGCAATTGTTTGCGATGCTTGCGCAAATGGATTACATATTTACCGAATACGGCGTGAAATTGTTTGACAACGCGGGAAAATAAACTTACAATTAAATATCTTTAACAAAGGAGGGAAAACAAATGAAAGATTCTAATAATGTCGTAAGATTTATATTGGTACTCTTTTTAGGGTTCATTGGAAGTTTTATCGTCAACCATACTTCGCTTAAACCGCAAGGCTGGAAAAGCCGTACGCTTGGAATATTTGGTTGGAGCATAATTACTTTTGGCATTTACGGATTCGTTGTCGCTGTTTGCAATCTTGTGTTCGATTCAAGCAAACAAAGCAACATTGGATACTTTAAAGCCTAATTATTAAAAGCAAAAGCGACCCAAACGGGTCGTTTTTTGTTGACAAAAAAAAAAAAGCAGGATATACTTATCCACATGAGAGGAAAGGAAATAGGAGCCATTGCGATTGCCATTGCGGTGATTATAGCGTTGATTTTTGCATTTAGCCAATTTGCGGATTGGTATTTCGGCGAAAAAGGCTATAAATTTTCACAAGTGCCAAGAGGGAATTTCGTTTATTCGGACTATATTCGCGAGGTAAGATTTGAATGTACGGATTATTATATTGGTGACGTGGATGCAAGTTATGAATTGTACATTGATAAAGTGCTGATTCATTCTGGAATTATTGATTGGGAAAGTGGCAAAAAAGACGGTATGTTTTCAACAAGAGAAAAAAGTGAATCCGGTGAATTTGATATTCATTTTATCAACAATAACAAAGTGAAGATTTATAATATTACGAATGCAGAAATATTGGAAGCCTTAAAAGGATTGACGGTTTTGATTTTGACCCGCGAATAATGTACTTGACAGAGCGAAAGAAAGTGAGTAGGCTTGAATATATGAAAAAGGTTTTGAGTTTCGTCGCGGTTTTGGTTATGTTGGCGATTGCGCCCGTGTTTGGTGCTTGCGGTGCCGGCGAGAGCGATGAAGATTCAATTTTTTTCCCGAAGTCGGGGAGTTATGAATATTCTGACTTTACTCCGATAAATGTGAGATTTGAATATACCCAAACCGCTTCCCCGTTAAATCGACAACCGTACAAACTTTACGTTGACGGAGCCCTTGTGGATTCCGGAAATTTGCTTATTGGCAATTTTTATGTGCAACCACATTTGCGGGGCTGGGATGCTTCCGATGGCAAGTTTAAGGTAAGTTTTACCGATAGCATGGCAAAGATTTACGATATTGAAGATGCCGAAATATTGGCGGCATTGAAAGGTTTGACGGTTGTGCTTTTGGCAAGGGAGTGAAAAGTATGAGAAAGATTTTGGCGTGTGTTGCGATTTTGGTTATGTTGGCGGTTGCGCCTGTGTTTGGTGGTTGCAAGGGACAAGACTATTATCATATATATGATGCTTATGTATATTCGGATTATGCGCGCGAAGTCGCGTTTGTTTGTGAGTATGCTAATTATGCATATTCGTATTATACGCTTTACATTAACGGTAAGCAGTTAGCGAGTGGGTCATTTGCGTATCCTAACGGCGAATCTGGCAACAAGCGCGATGGCATAATTTGGTGCGAATCCGAATTGGGCGGGTTCCGAGTTCGGTTTTTTGACCAAAACAGTGCTCAATGCAATGTTATAAGGATTTATGATATAAGCGACACAAAAATAAAGGAAGCCTTGCAAGGGCTTGTCGTTTTTGATTTGACAGCCTATTTTGACATTGTAAATGGAACTTACAAATATTCCGATAACCAATTTGATATTGTAATTGTATTTGAAATTGATGGGACGCCCTATTGCAACAAATTTTCCATTTACTCGCAAGGGCAGTTACGTATGCTCGGTCAATTTCAATATCGCGGCGTGAAATATAAAGTGGCAAATGATATAAGTTATTACTTACTTGATGGATATTTCAAATTCCAAATTACCGACGGCAAAATGAAGATTTACGATATTAAGGATGCCGAAACATTGGCGGCATTGAACGGTTTGTCGGTTGTGCTTTTGGCAAGAGAATAAAATTGATTATATCAAGACGTTATTCCCGTGTGTTTCAAAAAGTGGTGTAGAGGCACAGAAAAGCACACGCCGTTGGCTTTTGAAGCGATTCCCGTGTTCGCGGAAATTGCATTCATGACCGTGTTGGAAAGGTCTTCGGGGACGACAATCAAAATGATTTCTTTTTCCGGCGTAATGTTCATACCCATAAACTTTTCGCCCACGCCCGCCGAACCCCGCGCGTCCAAAATTGTTGCGCCCGTTGCGCCGGCCGCGCGCGAATGTGAAATGACTTGTTCGGCGAAGCCCCGATTTATAATCGTCACAAGCAACTTGTTTTTGATTTCAATTTTTTCCGGTTCGGTTGCCTTTTTTTGTTTTTCTTTTTTCATGAATGATATTCCTCCTTTCATATTCCCACCTCGTCAATTGGCACAGTGAACGCGATTAGATTTGTGTCTAATGCGCCCAAAGTTTCAATTATTGTGTCCGCCCGCGCCCGCGAAATAAGCGCCAAAACAAACAATCTTTGATGCATATTGAAATCAATGTAACTTCGCGCCGCGCCCGTCGCGTGCAAAACCGTGACAATGCTTGCGTCGTGATGAATGAGATGCTCGTTGATTTTGTGTTCGATATTTGTTGGAAAAATCACGCCGATAAACATATTTTGTTCGCGCAAATGCGACTCGGCAACGGTAACTTTTTCAAGTCGTTTCAATTTCAACGCATACACAAGTCCCAAGCCCGAAACCGCAACCATCGGCATCACAACAATAAGGGCAATCATGCCGAAGCCGTAAACCATGGCTTCCCGTCCGCCCAATGTTGCGCTCACGCCGACCGCCAAAGGCACAAAGAACGCCGCCGTGATTGTGCCGCTTGCAACGCCGCCACTGTCGAATGCAATGCCGACGAACATTTTACTTATAAATGGCATCAAACAAAAAGCCAAAATGAAAATTGGAATAACGAACCACAAAAAATCAATCATAAATAAAATGCGCATCATTCCAAAACAAACCGTCAAAGAAAGTCCCACGGCAAGAGTAAAAATCAATGTTCCGCGCCGGATTTGCCCGTGTGTATTTTGCTCTATTTGTGTTGCCAAGACGCGAATGTCGGGCTCGGTGTAAGTTATAACAAAGCCCAATAACAATCCGAATGGAATAAGAAGATATTTGAACCAATTTGCGCGGGTAGTATCGGCAAGCGCCTCGCCAATGTGCCTTCCCGCATTTGCAAAGCCATAATTAACGGCGGTCAATAACAAAATCAAACCGCAAATTGTAATTGCCATTCCAATCATAATGTGACCGATTTTTTGGCGGGGGAGTTTCAAAAATGCCAAATTGAAAAGCAAAAAAATCACAATAATCGGCGCCATAGCCGTGCAAATCTCGCGCAAACTTGTTAGTAGTGAAAGCCCTAAATTGGGTTCTTCCACCGCGGGAAATTCGCCGCCACTTCCGCCGCCGAAAATGATTCCCATTATGCACATTGTGATAATTGGACCAACGGAAGCCAAACCTATAAGTCCGTAACTGTTTTCCTTTCCGCGGTTCAAAACCACGGTTATTCCAACGCCCAAAGCCAAAATAAACGGCACAGTAACAACGCCCGTGGTTGCGCCGCTGAAATCAAATGCGACGGCTTGGAACTCTTTTGGGGTGCAAAAAATCAAAACAAAAACAATCAAATAAGCAATAAGAAATGAATACTTGATTGAAAAACTTTTAAATATTCGCAGCAACGCATAAGCCACAAAAACACCAATCCCGCTACTAACAATCCACGTCAACATGATTGCATTTATTCCGTGGTTGACCGCGTGAACGCTTTCTGCCACCAAAGTGACGGCGGGTTCGGCGACGGTTGCCATTGTTCCAAACAAAAAACCAAACAACAAAATTAACCAAATGCTTTTAAGTTTTCTTATGTTGCTTCCAACCAATTCGCCCATTGTTAAAATACTGCTATCAACTCCAACCAAAAACAATGTTTGACCCAAAATCAATAAAACGGAAGAAATCAAAAAAGCGGCAAGTAATTCATTTGGCATGGGTTTAATAAAAAAATGGATTCCAAGAATTATTAAAATTATCGGGCCCGCACCGATTGAAACTTGTCGCAACTTTTGCCAAAACTCTCGCACGAATGGATTTTAACACACACAAAAATATATGTAAATCATTTTCCTTGCTCTTCAATTTTTGGAACTATTGATGATGAATATCGTTTTGTTGCGCCGCAAACTTTGCAAATTGACACGGGTGTAGACCATTCTTCCGTTTTGGAAACTTCACCCAAATGTGGGGTGAAGGGTGCGCGCTCGTCAACTTCTTCATAAGTGTGCCAGCCGTGATTTTTGCCATTTGAATCAATACAATCACCTTGGGCTTTTTTGTCTTTAATCATGATTCCATTATATCGTAAAAGTATTGACAAGTCAAGAAGCAAGTGTAATAATTGTTCAATTATGAAAAAAAGGATTTTAAGTTTTTTTGCGATTATTGTTATGTTGGCGGTTGCGCCTGTGTTTGCGGCGTGTGATGATACCCCTTCGGAACCGAATGCGAATGAAGGAATGTATATTTATTCCGATTATGTGCGCGAAGTAGGATTTAAATATACCCAAAGAGAATGTTTTCTTTGGGTTGATTTAAAACCCATAAGCAGTGTATACATTACGCACAGTTATGATGCCGATGGTAATTTCAATGGTTGGGAGGCAAATGGTTCTTCTTATCATATGTTCAAATTAAGTTTCAACAATAGCAAAATTAGGATTTATGATATTGAAGACGAAACAATAAAACAAGCATTGCAAGGTTTAAAGTTTTTCGATTTGACCAACATAAAAAATGAATATCTTGCCTATGAACCGTCGGGGGTTTACAAATACTCCGATAATAATATTGGCAATATTGCATTTCGTTTTACACATTGGTGGAACACAAATTATAACGCCGATATATATGGACAACGGGAATGCAATGGAGGTTTTTCAATATCCAATACACAAAGCAGTTCAAATGCGATTAAGTATAAAAAAGACCCAAATCGCGTCTATCAATGTGTTGGGGGTTGGGAACCGAATCTTGATTATGAAGATTATTGGTCACACACGCAAAGAGATGTATTCAAAATCCAATTTTTTTATGAAGAGGGGAAAGTAAAGGTGTTTGATATTACGGACGCGTATGTATTGGGACTTTTCAAAGGTCAAACAAGTTTGATTTTAACTCTTGACCCAAAAAGTAAATATTAAATGTCAAGTTGCAAATAATATTTCATGAAAAGACTTGCAATTTTGTTGCTTTTGCCTGTGTTTTTTGTTATGTCAGGTTTTAAATCAAATGATTTCATAAAATGGCTTGATTTCAATGCAAAACGTGAAGTCATGAATGCGTCCGTAAAAAAGCACAAGGAGTTTTTGAATAATGGGGTGGTTGATTTGGGGACTTGCGAGATTTTGGCTTATGTCGCATTGAAAAATGGAAACAAGTTCAATATTAAATCTGACAATGCAAGAATAAAAAAACTTGCCCCTGATGACATATATTTTGTTTCAAAAAACAAGTATTTTGTGTATTATTGTGACTGCTTTCATGCGGTTTTGGACGGAATTATTGACAAAAACACAGGTAATACAATAGGTTTTTCACCGATTGGAAAAGGTCATTGGTACAACCATTTCAATGATTTCGGCAATTCGCGCGGCTTTGGATATAAACGAAAACATCTTGGCAATGATTTGTTTGGTTCGGTTGGCGCGCCGATTATTGCCGTTGAAGGCGGCACAATTACGGAACTTGGTTGGAATATGTATGGCGGTTGGCGCGTGGGAATCCGAAGCGACGATACAAAACGATATTATTACCTTTTAGCAACTGCGTGTCCATGTCCACACGCCCATAAATCAAGGGTTTTGCGGTGAATAGGACAACACAATCTAAAATTCGTTTTTAATTTTCAATGGACAACTGTGTGAAAAAATGTGTGAAATTATTTGTTTTCGTTTAGTAAATCAATGTATTTTTGTTCTTGTTCGCTTGCGACATGAGTGTAAACCGCTTTCGTCATTCTTGAACCTATTGCGTGACCGACCCATTTTTGAACAATTATCTCGTCAATTCCTTTCTCGTGGCAACGGCTAATAAATGTATGCCTTAACTCGTGTATGCACATTTTCGGCAAGTCAATTTGTTTGAGTAACTTTTCAAGTCTATTGTTTACGGTCGAATGTCCAAAACTCTCATATATTCGTTCTCGTGGTGTAGTAGAGTTTTTGTACCTTAACAAAACTTGTTTCGTGGTTTCAAACATAGGCATAATTCGGTTGCTCGTTGCGTTTTTCGTTTGTAGGTCGTTTGGGTGTTCGTGGTCGTAACTCTCGTCAATTCGCAAGGTGTTTTTCTCGAAATCAAAGTCATTCGGTCTTAACGCCAATAATTCGCCTTTCCGTAGTCCTTGCAACACGCACACAATCAAGGGTTCGTAGAGTTCAAGATTTTTCAAACAAGCGTCAACAAATACCTTTTCTTGTTCTTGCGTAAATGCTTTCTTTTCGTTTAGGGCGTATTGTTTAGGTCGTGGCAAGTTCAATGCTGGGTTCGTTTCAATGACTTTGTTGTAAAACGCGGTCTTGAACATTTGCTTGAATAGGTTGTCGGCTTTATCGCGTTGTCGGTATGACTTGATTGCATTTATTGTTTTTGTGAGCATTATGTTTGTGATTTTATTTAGTTCCACATTATGCAAACTCGCAACCATTCTAAAATCTCTTTTGAAGCCGTCTATCGTCACCGCCCGAACATTTCCAACCTTGTATGAGTTTAGCCACTCGTCAAACCATGTTTTTAGTGTGTAGGTGTTCGCTTTCTTTTCCGCAACTCTTTCAACGATTACGCTCGGCTCGGTCAATTTCCCTAAAACTTGCTTTGACCTTTCAATCTCTATCTTGTCGGCAACTATCTTTAATTTCTCGTATGTTTCCAACTGTGTCTTGCCGTAGATATTGATTATCTTGTTGTTGAACTGAACCCTTACAAACCAATTTCCCCTTGCGTGCCTTGTGATTGTTTTCCCTTTGTATGTCATTTTTAACAATTCAAAGTTCAAACGCTATTGTCAATTTCACACACTCCTTTTAGTGGTTTTTCCACGAAAAGAGTATAGCACACCCGACAAAATATGACAAGGTTTTCCCTTGCAAAATATGTCAAAATCTATTAAAATAAAGGATACAATTATGAACAAAATCAAACGCAACCGCCCAAGAGCAAGCCGTTATGGGTTTACAATAAACAACCCATTTATTACCGATGAAATAAAGGTCGTTGATATTAACAATTTGACTGACGAACAAAAAGCGATTTTCCGTGAAAACGCCCACGATTATAGCGTATTAAAAGAGCCACAAAACGAAAAGTTTTTTGATTTCGCTTTCGTGGAATACGATATAAAAGAAAACTTTGAGATTGTCCAAAAGGTTATTGCCGAGCGTGTCTTTTTCAAAGATTACCAATCCGCCGAAAACTATTTCAAGACAATAGAGTTCATTGATTATTTTTGCTTTCAATACGAAAAAGGGCTTATGGGCAACCTACACTTACAAGGGTTTATGCACTTTGAAAAGCCAATGGATTTCAATGTTGTTCGCAAAGTTTTCCCAACAATTCACTTGCAACCTTGTGACGGCACAAATCAAGACAATATTGATTATTGTTGCAAAAGTAACACGAAACTTGACGGTTATGATTTTGTCGCTTGTGGTGTTGCTCCTGCGGAAGAGAGAAGTCGCACCGACATGACCGAATTTTACAACGATGTCGCGGAACTCATGCCGATTGACGAATTATTCGCCAAGCACCCACACGCGACCTTAATAGGTCTTAATCGCATTGAAACCATGCAACAACGCATAATTGACGGCAAGTTCAAAAACCTTGTCCGTCAACTCCATGTTACATATATTTACGGCGAACCCGACACGGGCAAAACAACATATTTGCAAAGAGTTCTCGGCTTAATGCCTATTAAATACGGCAAAATCACGGACTATAAATCATACAATTTTGACGAATACAAAAACCAAGACATAATCGTTTTTGACGAATACGACAGTCAATATCCCTTAACAATGTTCAACGATATTCTTGACGGACAACCACGCGAACTACACGCCCGATATGGAAATCGTATTGCTTGCTATACAAAAGCGTTTATTATCTCGAATTACGCCCCAACCGAACTTTACAAAAAAGAGCGTGCTGACGGCAAAGAAAAAAGTTTTCAAGGGTTCATGCGTAGGATAAACGAAATAATCTATATGCCCGACCGCGATATGTATATTTGGCAAAAAGGCGAACCCACACCCGAAATAATCGCCACACTTGAAAAACAAGGTGCAAGGTATAAAATCGAACCGCAAGCCGTCACACAAACGCAAATGAAAGGGGTGCAATAATGAAAAAGAAAACCGACCAAGAAAAAGTGTTTGAATACAAGGCAAAAATCATGCACAAATGGTCGTGCAAGATTTTTAGAAATCTCGGCGAAAACAAAGAGATGATGGCATGGCTTTTTGAATGTATGACCAAAGAACCCGAACTTTTTGCATATACCACCGACCCCGAAAACCGCAACTTTATGAAATGGGCTTTACAAGACAGCATGAAAACTATAAAAGCATATCACGACAAAATTGTTGCGATAGAAAAAAAATACAAACTACCAACCGAAACCATAGGCGACCCACAAGATTAAATCGCGGTGGCTTGCTTTTGTTTGTTGTTCCCTCGTCGCCGTGCCAAATAAACGCACACCGACAAAACCGCAGTCAAGGTGGAACTTTCCCCGAAAGGCAAAACCTTGACGGCGGTTTTTCGTGTGTGCTACCAAAAGGCAACGGCGACAGGGCAACAAACAAAACCACGACACACCGCCCAACGCACCAACCCCCAAATGTTCCCTTTGAGCCGAGAAAAACCCTTACTTTTCAATAGCAAAGATTTTGACTTTCTTTTTCGGTGTCATATCAACATAAAAAATCGTGTTTGTGCTTGACCGCATTTTGAAAAAATCCGTGACCGCTTTGTCATATCCAAAGAAAGCCAAAATGCCGTCTGCGTTTTTCATTTTATCAACCCATTTCAAATCTTTTGTATTCGTGAACTCTTTGATTTTCTTTTTGTTGAGTGTGATTTTCTTTGCACCTTTCAAAATGGGTATGAGGTCAAAAATAACATTCGTAATTATGGTCGCCTCTTTTAATTGCTCCCAAATCTGCTTTGCAAACTTTTTCTTGCATTTGCCGTTTGTTTTTGCCAACACATCAAGAATATAGTTTTTGATTGCTTGCTCTTTTTCTTTCTTTTCTCGTGCAACAAACTTGTAGCCACCTTGTTCAAGCCGAGCATTGAACTTTGAAAAGTTTTTCTCGTCCTCCATTTGTGCCGTGTTTAACATTCTGCCATTTTTACAAGTGCAAGGCGGTATTTCTTTTGCGGTCAATTCCGCATTTGTGATTTCGGTCGCTCCGTTTATTAGTGCTTTTGCCAAAGCGAGCATTTCGGGATAACTATCCTTGAAAAGTTTTTCCCATTTCTTGCCATTGTAAAAATATTGAACTATGTCCTTTGTCATGGTGGCTTGCGTCACGCAATAAAACTTGTCATTTACAAAATAATATTTGTCGTTGCCGTCCGCATTCGCACCCCAACCATTAACCGAGTTATTCGGCAAGTTCTCATAACCCTTTGCAACCTTTTCAAAAGAGGACTTTATTTTCGTTATTTGTTTGTCCGTTTCCGTGAGAAACATAGATTGCAAAATCAATTTGTCGTTATCGTCAAATGAGATTTCTGCTCCGTCAAAATTGCTTGTGAGTTGTTCATTGTAGGGCATGGCGACACTTGCGACAATTTTCAATTTGTCGGGGACGGAACGACTAAACCCGAAAATCTCATACCATTTATCGCCACTTTTGCTTTTGAGTAATTCGTGCAAAAATGTAGCATAGGCTACGGCTTGCCCTATTGCTTTTTGTGGTGGCTCGCTCGGCTTGTTTTCGTCCTTGACCTCGACAACGCAAAGTTTCGTATTTGCTCCACTACCGACACGGCACAAAATATCAATTCCGCCACCGCTTGCACCGCTATATTTGACATCGTTTCCGCTTGCCGTGAGTGGTGTAGGCATTTGAAATCTTGAAATGCCACCGAACAAACAACAAGGCTGAATATCCAAAATCAATTTGTCTGTTGACTTTGTTTTTGAAAACTCGGTCAATAAAGCACTTTCGAGGCGGTGTTCCTCGTTGTGTTTTTTGCTTTCCTCGCTCCTTGTCGGTGTTTGCAAAAAGTGTTTTCTAAACTTTGACACATCGGCACTATTCCAAAGGGCATTTATCAATTTTATTTCACACGCAAAATCTCGCTTGTTTATTTCGTCATATGCTTTTGTGTTGACTAAAACTTTGCCGTCAACCACTTTCAAATCGGCGACTTGTTGCCCTGCATATCGCAAGCCAAATATTCCTTGCCCTTTTGCATTTGATACATTCATGTATAAAAACAACGGCGAAAACTCGTGAAAAAGTTTCTTGTTGCTCTTTATCGTTTCGGCATTGTTCAAAATCTGCTCGGCATATTTTGAATAGCGGTCAACCCATTCGGGATTGTCAGCAAGCAACTTTTTTGTGTTCGTTGAAATCAACACGCAGTCCGCAACTGCGGAAATCTGCTTTGCCAAGTCCTCTGTGCCGTTTTCTTTTGCCATGTTCGCATTATACATGATATAATCAAACCATGCAAGTGAAAGTCCATAGAGGCACACATCAAATCGGCGGTAGCATAACCGAAATCAAAACCGCAAACGCACGGCTCATAATTGACATCGGCGAGGAATTGCCGTCACTTAATAAAAGCGAATTGCCGTTTGATATTGACGGCATAACCAAAGGCACAGCAAATTGTGACGGAATACTCGTCACGCATTATCACGGCGACCATGTAGGTATGTTTGAAAAAGTCTTGCCGAATATACCCATTTACATGGGGGCAACGGCAAAAAAGATTTTGTCTATTGTGCAAACGGCTATTCAAAAAATACCAAACGAAAACAAAGGCAATCCCGAACTTGTCGCCACTTTCAAAGAGTTTGAGGCTGGCAAGTCTTTTCAAATCAAAGACATAAAAATCACGCCATATTGCATAGACCACTCGGCATTTGATGCGTATATGTTTTTAATCGAGGCAGAGGGCAAACGCATTTTGCACACGGGCGATTTTCGTATGCATGGGGCAAGAGGGCGAGGCATGGAAAAAGTCTTTCGCACATTTGCAAAAAATATTGACCTTTTAATCATTGAGGGAACTATGCTCTCACGCATGGGCGAAAAAGCCATAACCGAACACGAACTTGGTCAAGAGGCGGAAAAACTTTTGCGTGAGAACAAAAATGTTATTGTGCTTTGTAGTTCAACGAACATTGACACAATAGCCGAGTTTTATCATGCCACCGCAAAACTTAAAAAGCCATTTGTCATTTGTGACGATATGCAAGACGAGATTTTGAAAGTAGTCACGGCAACGGCAAAATCAAGTTTTTACGATTTTACAAAGCCAAAAGTTTATACCTATGGCAAAAACGAAAAATTGCAAAAATATATGACTGATTGCGGTTTTTGTTTTATAGGTCGCATGAACTATTCAACGCAAATGGCTATGGAAACTTTCAAAGACAATTTGCTCATTTATTCAATGTGGAAAGGATACCTTGATGAAAACCACCCCGCAAAAGACCCACGCAAAATTGAGTGGATAAACAAGGCGAAATCAAATACTCGTAAAATGATTGACCTACACACAAGCGGACATGCAACGGCGGAACAAATCAAACTCGTATGTGAAATCACAAAAGCAAAAATCGTTTTGCCGATACATAGCGAGAAACCCGAAATGTTCCGTGAGTTAGGAATACAAGCAAACATAAAAGTTTTGCAAGACGGCGAAAGTTTGACAATATAAACACACGAGAGATTTTTTGCTTGCAAACCCACACACGAAAGGAAAACGGCAAGGGCAATAAAAAAGGCGGTTGCGGTTGCGTGCAAGTGAGAGGCGAGGCTTGCCCGCCTCTCACGCACCGCACCGCCTTTTGCCTTGCCGTTTTCGTGTGGGTGTAAAAATCTCGTGTTTTGTCGCAAACAAAAAGAGGCTTTCGCCCCTTAACAATAGCGTAGAACTTTTCAAACTCCTTTTGTTTTTAATTTTTCACAACTGTGTGAAATTATGTGTGAAAAACTGTGTGAAAGGTCACAAATTGCCCAAAAACGCTGTATTTACAAGGGTTTTCACGCAGTTGCTAAAAGGTAGTATTACTATGCACATTTGCGCAAGAACAAGCCTTTTGCGGAAGGGCTTGAAATTGGAAGCCGTGTGAATGCGGGGGATTTGATTGGCTATTTGGGCGTGACGGGTTATTCAAGAAAAGAAAACACAAATATGAAAACAACAAATCCGCATTTGCATTTTGGAATGCAAATTATTTTTGACAAAAGCCAAGAAGACGGCAACGGGGAATTGTGGATTGATGTTTACGAGATTGTAAAATTTTTGTCGAAAAATAAATGTTGACAAGACAAAAAAAAAAAAAAAAAAAGTATCATATACTTATGAACAAATTACGAAAATTTTTCACTTGCGCTACTATTGTTGCCGTAGTGTTGGCGATTGTGCCGATTTTGTCGGCTTGCGGAAGTAAAGACGTTGATTTAGACAATTACGTTTCAAAGGACGAGTACAAAAAGTTGCAAGACCGCATTGAGCAATTGGAAGGGCTCTTGGAAGAAAACGGTATTGAATTGCCGCCACCGCCCGCGTCCGACGTTGTAAGTTGGGCGTCAATCAAGAGCCGAATTGTCGCAACGGCGAATTTCGGAATTATCACAAAGGCACCGAATTACGAAGCAAAAGGATTGTACAATAACGGCGTTTTCTTTGCTTATAACGGAAATGCTTTGGACAAAGTTGTTGTAAGTGGAAACCCAAGCAAAGATTATTGGAAAAAGGGCAACGGAAGTTGGGTTTATTCGACCGAACCCGCCGACCCAAATTTCGCTTTCACGTCGGCGACATATATGATTGATTTGTATTTTGGTGGCGCGTCAACCGCAACGCCGGTTGGAAATGTTTATACATTTAACGCAAATATTCAAACGGGGTCAAGCGAGTTTCAAAACGTAACCGTAAAATTAACCACGCGCGCAGACGGTTTCGACGCGGAATTCACATTGGCAACATATGGAAAGAATGAATATAGTTTGACATTCGGCACGGGTTCGTTTGCAACGGTTGCGAATATGCCAACCGAAGTGAAAAATGCAACATTGCAAAGTTAATTTAAAATCCCATTGATTTTGATTGCGTTTGTTTCTTTAATGCGTGTTCAATATGTGTGGAATCAATTGTGCTTGCGCCCAAACGTGCTGCATTTACAAACGCTCTGTCAAGAACTTTGATTTCTTTTGCGGGGGAGTTTCCAACAATCTTTTCGCAACCGTCCGCAATTTGCGCGGCGTAATCCGGCTTCATTTCTACGCCGTAAAACTCCTCGCGGCGTGGGCGAAGCCCGTCAATGACGCCGATAGTTTGCAATTTTGTCAATGCCGGCACGTCAATTCGTTCCAAGCGGCGGTTAAATGCGGCAGATTTTTCAATCGTTTTGTATTCTTCGGGCGTTGTCGAACCAATCATGCGAATTGTTCCGTCTTGAAGGTGCGGTTTTAACATATTTGGAATGTCGTTGTCGTCTTTGCTGCTTGCGCCGGCACCAATGAGCGCGTGAGTTTCGTCAACATAAATCCATGCGTTGCGGTCTTTGACAGAGTTTATAAGTTCATTGAACTTTGTTTCCGTTTGACCCACGAAACTTGTATTTGACATTTGGGTTTGTAAATCCATGCGCAAGATTTCTTTTCCGGAAAGTTTTTTATCAATTTTCCCTTGATTCATTAAATAAGCCAAATATTCAACAATGGCGGTTTTGCCCGAACCCGCCGGACCAACAAGCATTGGGTTCGGCAAATTGTACATTTGCATAATTTCAATCATTTCTTCAATTATTTCTTCACGACCAACCAAAATAGGGTGCTTTTTAGCCATAAGTTCGCCAAGGTTAATAAGAGACGAATGCAATTTTGCTTTGCCTTTTTCGGGGGGGGGCACAGAGCCTATTTCACACTCAACGCCGTCCTCGTCATCGTCACATAAATCTTCGCCTACGTCCCAAAATGTGCGTTGCGGAATATCTGCCAAACTTTTGTCCAAGATTTCGCCTTTTAACGCTTTGCAAATGTTTTTGTAATTTTCGCCGTAAATATGTTTCAAATTTTTCCCCGCCCACGAATTGGGGTCGCTTGCGCAAAGTGCCGCGATGATATCAGTGCTTGTGAAATCGGTGTCTTCTTTTGCATAAGCGCGGTGTTTCATGAACGCTTCGTAAAGTTTAGACGAAATGCTTACTTCCTTGTCACTGTCGTTGCCCGGCAATATGAATCCCATGTTTGAAGTATTCGCAAGTTCGTTTGTGTCAATCTTTGTAGGGGTTTGGCTTGGATACATACTTACAACCGAAGCAATCAAGCCTTTTGGTTTGAACTTTAAATAATGTTGAAAGAAATCAAGAGTCCCATAAGCCCTTGTTTTTTCTTTGAACAATTTTTCCTTTTCAATAAACTTTGCCATTTCCAAAGAATCACTTTTAAAGTCCATAAATAAATCCCCTTTGTGTAAGTCTATCACAAAGAATAAGATTTGTCAATGTTTTTTTAGAAAGCGCGCATAAAAAACCACAACCGCAATTATAGAAATAATCGACATAATAATGCCGATGTAATTTGAATAGACCCAACAATTCACGATTGCCAAACTGTCGTATGCAAAGCAAGTAAATCTGTGCAAATGAATCCCGCGAAGCCAACTTGAAACGGTTATACAAAGGCTTGACACCAATAAAACATAATCAAACCACCAATCTGCGACCGAGCAAATCGCAATCGCCATAGCCACCGCAAGGCACAAAGTTATAACAAAAGACGCGTACTTGTTGACGGTTTTGCCTTTTTCGCGACGAAATTCAAAGTAAGACATAACAAAATTCGTGGTCGCGGCAACAAGCATAATGCAAACCACAACCCAATTCAACAAAATAATGTTGACAATCGCATTCAACAAACACCCAGACCCAATCGCAAAAAGCACAGTTCGTTTGCGCTTAATCGAATACGCAAAACAAATTAAACCAAGCGCGCAAAGAGCAAATACTTGGCTGATTGCCCATTGCCAAACGGGAACGTGAAGATTGTTTAACATAATGATTTTACTTTAACCGCCGCATATGCAACCGTGCAACCGATTGTCGCGGTGAAGATTTGCATGATGCCCATTGTTGTAAAAAGCGCGATTGCAACCGGAGTAGGGAATGCGCCGAGCGAGCGAAGCAAGAGAAATCCGCAAAATATCAATGCGCATTTGACGGCGATTGCGACGGTGGCGGTTGAAATAAAGTTTGCTTTCTTTGCGCGGTAAAGAGCGCGGAAAATCAAAACAAGCGCGCCGTTTCCAAGCCAAATTGCGGGAATCATCATGAGCGCATAGATGCTTGCCCCGGGGACAAGACCCAAAAGCATTGTGCAAATGCTTGGCGCGCAGATAAGCGTGGCGACTTTGACGCGGCCGTGGAAACGAATAGCGGCATAAACGAGAGCGCAATTAACCGACGGACCGACAAACCATTGCGCGTTCGCGGTTATCGTTTTCGGCGCGCCCAAAAGCGAAAGCGGAACAATTATGCAAGCGACCAAAAGTAGCGCAGAAACAAGTGCGATGTCCAAGACTTCGGTCTTTGCGGTTGTTGTGATTTGATTTTTCATGTTTTAATTTTAAACTTGTTTGAATGTCTTGTCAATCATTTGTGATATTTTTCATTGTTCAAAATTGTAAATGCGCGATAGATTTGTTCCAAAGCCACAACACGGAAAAGTTGGTGTGGTAAAGTGATTTTTCCGAACGATATGCGCTCTTGAATATGTGGAAGAATTGCGGGGTCGATGCCGTCGCTTGCGCCGATTATGAATGTAATTGTGCTTTGGGTTTGGGTGATTTTGGAAATCTTGGTCGAGAGTTCTTGGCTTGAAACCATTGTGCCGGAAATGTCAAATAAAATGTTGTAACCAAGTAACTTTTCAATAATGTTTTGGCATTCTTTTGTGGGTGTGTTTTCGCGGATTTCAATGATTTCGGTTTTACAATATTTTGTAAGCCTTTTCAAATATTCCAAAATGGCATTTGCAAAAAAAGTTTCCTTAATTGACCCTACTGTGACAATTCGAATGTGTGGCATACAATATTTTAAACCATTGACTTTTTAATGTAAATGATTTATAATATTGAAAATGAAAAAGTACCAAAGAATTATCGGCGTAACGGGCTTGCCGGGAATGGGGAAGACTTTTTTGGCGAAGCATTTGGCACATGAAATTGGATATGATTATTTGGCGATAGACAATTTGTCGTTGACAACACAATTTAAAAGAGATGCCGAAACCGAGGAAGTAATTTACAAATTGCAAAAGAATTTTCATGGTGCGTTTGCAATTTTGAAAGATTTGCAAATCCGAAACGTGTTACGAAAGATTGAAAAGCCCACGGTCGTGGATTATTATTTTTTGCCCGAAATGTCGGTGGCAAAGCAATTTGGTAAAAACATTTTGATTCACGGGCACAACGAAGTGAAGCAATGTGAAAAACTTGCGCGGCGCGATTCCATTACGCGCGAAGACGCTTGGGCGAAAATTGAACGCGTCAAAAGTTTGGTAAATTATGACAAATTGCGTTACGATATGATAATCGACAATTCAAAATATGACGGCATACCAATTGGAATAACTGCGCTTGCAAATGAATTATCAATTTGATACAATAATTTTGTGACAGTCTTTTGGGCGGTTGTTTTGTTCTCTTTGGGCGTGGCGTTTACGCTTTACGGCGCCGAATATTTCGTAAGGGCAAGTAGTTGGCTTTCAGATGTAACGGGCATTTCAAAAGCAATCATGGGCGCAACAGTTGTGGCTTTTTCCACAAGCGCGCCCGAGTTATTTGTTTCCATGATTGCCACAATCAAAGGCTATAACGGCATTTCAATGGGCAACATAGTGGGTTCAAACATTTGCAATTTGGGTGTTGGATTTGTAATTATTGCCGTGTTTTTGCCTTATTTTGTGCGCGACAAGTTAAGTTTTTGGAACGCAATCATATTGCTTTTTTCGTCTTTGCTTGTAATGGCTTTTGCTTTTGCCGGTGAGATTTCAATTTGGCTTGCGCTTGCGTTATTGGTAATATTTATTGTTTTTGTCGGTGTTCAAATTAAATATTGTAAAGACGAAAGGCCAACACAACTTCGCCGAAAAACAAATACAAGAGAGATTCTTTGGCACACAATGTTATTTGTGGTTGGAATAGTTGGAATTATTTTCGGGTCAAATCTCATAGTCGATAGCGCGAAAACCGTGTGCATTTCCATTGGAATCCCAGAACATATAATGGGACTTACAATTGTTGCCGTCGGCACAAGTTTGCCCGAGATTTTCACAACCATAGTTGCGGTTTTCAAGCGCGAGCACGCCATGTCGGTTGGAAACTTGATTGGTTCAAACATTTTTAATATAACATTTATTTTGGCAACAATTGCTTTCGTTTCGGGCGGGACTTTGGCGGTTACGCGTCAAACAATGATGTTGGATTTACCCGTTGCAATGTTATTCGCGGTAATCGCGGTTGTTCCCACACTCATTTGGAAACGGGTTTTTCGCGCGCAAGGAATAATTTTGGGCGTTTTATACGTCGCCTATATCATAACAATTTGTACAATTTGAATTAACGCAACAATCTTTCCCATGTGTTTTGACCCGCAATTCCGTCAACTACAAGCCCGTTTGCGCGTTGAAAGTTGCGGACAGTTGCGTCGGTTTGAGAGCCGAACACGCCGTCGGGCGAGGCAGGGAAGCCGCGAGTATAAAGGGCGGATTGCAAGAGCCAAACAAGATTTCCGCGGTCGCCGATTCGCAAGTTGCGCGTAGCCGCCCGAGTGCGCGGTCCCCAGATTCCGTCGACAACAAGTCCGGCGTTGAAACTTCGGTTTAATTCAATTTGATAAGCGCGAACAAGTGCACGTTGTGAAGCATTTCCCCAGATTCCGTCCACGGTAACATTTTGCCCGTATCGGGTGTTAAGAGAGTTTTGAATATATCGAATTGTTGCGGTGTAATCGCCCGCGGGTGGCGGTGGAATTATGCCCGGCGGAAGTGGCGGTGTTGGTGGCGTAGGTGGTGTCGGTGGCACAATCGGCGGAGTAGGCGGACTTGGCGGAATTGGAACAGGCGGCAATGGAACGCCGTTACAAGTGACACCGAGGGAAGACATAATTCCGCTTGCAATTGCTTGCATATTGTTGTCAAAGTTCAAATCGAATAACCTGTTGTCTTCGGTATTGGAAATAAATCCGTTTTCAATAAGCATTGACGGCGCGTGAGTTTCGCGAAGCACGGAAAAGTTACTATATTGTAATCCGCGGTTGTTTTGGACGCCACTGTTTGCCAATCTTTGCAAAACTAAATCTGCCGCCGCGACGGCTTTGGCACTTGGATTTGTATAGACGTGATTTTCAACGCCGTTTGCGTTTGGGTTTGCGTTTGAGTTGCGGTGGAAAGAAACAAACAAGTCGGTGTTATTGCGGTTCGAAATTGCGCTTCGTTCCAAGAGTGGAATGAAAACGTCGGTTGTTCGTGTGTAAATTACATTTTGTCCGCAATCGCGCAATATTTGCCCAACTCGGAGCGCCATTCGCAAGTTGTCGTCTTTTTCAAATCGTTGTCCGTTCGCGCTGACGGCGCCGGAATCATATCCGCCGTGTCCCGCGTCAACGACTACATCTTGGGGGAACATCGCGATATTGTATTGTTATGAATAAAAAGAAAAACCTACCGATTTCGGTAGGTTTACTTTACTATATGCCAAATAATAAATCAACAAGATTTCGCAACAAGCCCGAGGCGTTCATTTACCGCCCGCAAAATACGGTCAATGACAAAATGCGAAAAGACAACATTTTTTAATTCATCGAGAGTAATAAGGTCGCCGTTTGCACGATAAATCGCGACCACTTTGACATCATCTTTGATATTGTCCATGCCATACCCCTTTATAACAATTTGTATGTTGTCTTATGTCGATATTTGTAATATTGCGGTTGTCAGCGGGCTAATAGACTAATTTGACCGCGTGCGTCAATATTGTTTATTCTATCAATCGCGACTTTGTGCCAACGCGGGTCGATTTCAAAACCGATGTATTGACGATTGATTTCACGCGATGCGATTGCGGTCGTACCCGAGCCGATGAACGAGTCAAGCACAATATCGTTTTCTTGTGTGGTATGCGCGATATGTCGTTTTATAAGTTCGAGCGGTTTAATTGTTGGGTGGTCGAAAAAGTGTTTGTCGCGTACATTTGTTAAACTTTGATGCCACTTTGATTTTAATTCGTACCCATGGTTCAGCGGAACACCCGACTCGCGAAAATATAGACAGTATTCAACATCCGAGAGCCATGTATTATTTGTTTGTGGTAAAGGATTGCTTTTAGTCCATACCAATATTTCAAAATTGCAATTATGCTTTTCAACGAAAAACTTTAAGATTTCAAGGATTTGCAATTTACTACACCATATAAAGCAATTTATCTTTTTCATCACGCGCACAAAATCGTCCAATATTTCAAAGTTGATGCCGTTTGATATGGATTTAATCTCTTTTGTTTTCGCGATAATGTTTTTCGCAATTCGGCTTGAACCACCACCGCCCTGCGTGTAGAGATACGGGATGTCGGTGTAAATCAAATCAACGGATTTGTCGGGTATTTGTTTTATAAGTTCATACGCATCGCCCAAAATTATTTGATTTACCATGGCAAGTCCTCGGCTTCTTTTGGCGACAATCTACGCAAATCACGCGGTGGCGGTTTTGGATAGTTCGGTTCAAAGTACCGCCGTCCGTGCCTTTCAAAAAACAACATATCGTAACCGACTTTGATATTCGCTATCATGTGAAGTCTTTTGGGCTTTTTCTTTATTAAATCGTGCCATGTGATTTTGCCGTCTAACAAGTCAATTAAGTCATCGTACAATTCCGCGTTTTCGTCTATCTTTTCCTCGGTTTCAAAACTATCAATAGTGGACATTCGCTCGCTTGGGTCGTATAAGTGTTTATTTTGTTTTCGGGCTGTCGGCGTGTCGTGAATAAGATAATTAAAGGCATTGAGCGGAGCGCGACATTGTTCAAAAAACACAATTCCCATGTCATCGCTGTTGTATGCCTTGAACCAAGACCCGCGTTGTGTTTGTGTAAATTGTAAAAGAAAGTGATAATGCGGTTTTTTAAGTTCGTTGCTACCGTCCTCTTTTTTACACTTGTCATGCAATATGTACGCATACGCATTGACATCGGTCGAGGATATTATCGCGTTTAATTGTTCAAAGTGATAGCAATTACCACTCCACCAATTTGACCGCACTTTTGAAAAGTCCATATTGCCTCCTTGTTTTTTATTTTTTGTCGGTTGTCAGTTATGGGGCATTGACATAGTGAAATGCCCCTTTAAGACGCGAGCCATGTAACACGGACACGGCGAGGGGTGGCACGGCGGGGGCAAGCCCCTCCGCCTGTGCATATCCACCCCATTCGCCTATGTGAATCCGTGTTTACAAAATGGCTATCGTTTGCGTTTTGTTTCACTACGCAAAAACATTTTTTTGAACGCGTCCGTATCATCAAGCACCAAGTTATTAAAAATGTTCGGCGTTATGTCTTGACCCTTGCATTTGTAAAAATTGCGGAAAGTTCGCTCGTCATATTTGAAATTAAGTAATGACGGCAAATAAAAAGTTCGTTTGCCTTTTTGCATTCCCGCGTGTCTTTGTGTATTGTTTTCGGTTAGAAAGCGATATTTGCGAAAGCCGATTGCCTTACATAACTTTTCAAGAAAAATCAAAGGTTTTGCAAAAACATATCGCGACCGCGGGAAACGGATTGCAAGCCAACGCAACGGATAAAACATCGCGAGGAAAATATACGGTTTCAAAACCCACTTTTGCCAAAGCATATATTCGTTTTTGCTAACTACGCGCCGAACATCAATGTAAATATTTTCGCTATCTTGCTCGGTGCAAATAATTCGCCAGTTCCCGAAATGTCGGCAGAGGCGAAAGAAATCACTTACATTTATCGCATTTTGTTGTGCATCGTCCTCGCCGTCTTGTCGTTGTTTCGCGGTATCGACCGAGAGCATAGCACCGACCTCGTCCAAAAATAAAACACAATGGGCGGGCAACCGCGTTCTTTGTTCACAATGTTCCTTCGATACAAAGGTCGTGTACTTGCCGTCCACCATGACGGGTATATTCGACAAAAGACACGGCACGCAATTATTGCCCTTGAAATAATGATACGAGTAATCTATTTCGTCCCAGTCATCGCTTTTGTTTTTCTTGCGCGACATTTTATAATATCGCCACCGTAAATCGTCCCACATTTTACGCGCCATAACGACCGCCTCATACAAGCCACTTGACGACTTGCCACAACCGGGGCTTCCAATTTTTACGACAACAATATTGTCCAAGTTTATATGTTTTTCGTGGCGGTGTTGCCGTCCTTTGATAATGCAGAACGCGAGTAATTGATACAAAACGAACAAATAAATAAACAAGTACCGAGCCGACCAAAGTAAAACCAAGGTATAAGGGATTGCGAAAATAATAAGCACCAACACGGATTGAAATGTAAACCCCGCGATAAAAATCATGCGAAAGTTCCAAACGGCATTAAATATTTCGTCAAAGTGAAATGCCGTAACGATACGCGGGGCAAGTGGTAACGGCTCGAAAACCCAACCGAATAGCAACACATGGACGAGTAAATATTGTAATGGAAAGTAAAACGCAGAAAGCATTTGCCAACAATCGCGTTTATGTTTTTGTTTTTTCATATCGTCACCTCTTAAAAAACTTGTCCATGCAATAACGGATAATCGGCACTATTACGAAAGCGACAATTAACGCGCCAATACATATTTTTAATAAATCGGGCAGAAAACCAAGCACCATCGAAAAGAATATCGCGAGCAAAAATAGGATTACCATTGCACACCTCCAACGGGCTTGAAACTTTTTACGGGTATGTCGGCGACCGAATATTTTGTAGTTTTCAAATAACGGCGAATATAATCATCGCGTTCCGCTTTCGTTTCAAACGACCGCCCGTATTTACCACCAAAACCCGTTTCATATTCAAGTAAATATTTGTATTTCATTTTGCACCCGCCTTTTTCGCAAGCCACTTGAACGGCATCGCGATAATCTTAAAGAGCGATTTGACGATTTCAACAATAATCGGCAGACACGGGATACCAATAAAGATAATCAACAGTATGACGATAATAAGCCATATCCACCCTTTCAAGCCGTCAAAGAACCCGCCAAAGCCCTTAAAGAATTCGCTCCACGGGTCGCCATCAAGACTTTTACCAAGTTTCATGTCTTTAATAATTCCGTCCGCGTTATCGCCGTTAGGTAATATCCAGTTCGGCTTTTTGATGTCGTTTGACAAGTTGAACACGACCGCGTCCATTTCGCCAAAAGGCGTGGGAATTGTTGCCATATAAAAATTCGTACCACTTTCGAGTAATTGCCACACGGACACAACCCCTTTCAAAATGCCGTTTTCTACTTGTACACCTTGCAAGTTACTTGTAACGATGACCTCGTCATAAATCAAAACGGGCAAGCCATTTTCAACACTAAACATCGGGAAATTAAAACGGTCTACACATTGTTTCGTTGTCGGGCGAATGTATATAGGCATTCCGTCCTCCGTAACTATGCCTTCGACCGTATCATAGGGGTGAATTGTCGCGTGAGATATTTCCTCCAACAAGTTCGCGAGTGTGGTCTTGTCTAAAATCTTGACAAACGGAACACCGAAATTGTCCGCGTTGCCGAAAATCAGTTGCCCGAAAAAACCAATACCGCCCGTTATCGCAAAGAAAATAACATTACCCGTCATCGCCTTTGCAAATGTCGCGGTATCCCATTCGGCAATAAACTTGTTTTCAATAAGCCGACCGTTCATATCGTAGTAGCGATATTCATCGTTAAACCATTTTCCGGGCTTGTAAATAATTTGCCACCCGTGGTCAACCTTTTCGCGATATGTGTAAATCGGCATCGTACCGCTATTCGCTTTTATGTTAATCAAAAAGATTTCGCGGTTAAGGTTTATTTCCGTTACATAAGTACCGCCCGACCGTAAATAGAACTTGTCGAGAAACGAATTAAGGTACACGGATAATTTTTGATTTGCGCCGTTTGTAAACTCTTGCGTTTCCATATCGAACTTTGTAACCGCAGAATTATTTTTATCCATAATCGGCTTGCCGTCTTTTGTAATTAAAAGACCCGTTTCTTTTGACATATAAACTTGTTTTCCGCTTTCCGTGTAAACGGGATTTTGTATTGTTGTCGCGGGATTTGTCGCGCCATCGGGCGACCATGCCGTCCGCGTTATGGGAGCAGACACGGGCATAATATTTTGCGTTACCGTTTCCGCGGGAATTGCCCGCGTTGTTGTCGAGGCATTCGCAGAAACGACCGCGGTTGTTTGTATACCTTTTGCCAATATAGGCGCAACCGCACACAAGACCGCGAGCAGAATAATTGCAAATGCCAAAATGTATTTTCTCATCTAAAAACCCTCCTTAATAAAATCAAAAATGTAAATATCACAAAGACGAAAACCGCGATGCCAATAAGCGACCCGAATATAACCGTATTTTCGTCCAAGACATAATTCATAAAAAGCCATTGTGTTTTACGAAACGGCGTTGTGCCATCCGTATTTGTGTCGGGTATTTTGTTGCCGTTTCCGTGGTTATCAACTTGCCATTGTGGGTCGTAACTATATAAAGGCAGAAAAGTTACATCTTGCGTAAATATGCCGTCCAATGAAAAACCTTGTATATTTGTCCACCGCAGAAACGGTCTTTTGTCGATTTGCGGGGCATTCGGTATGTATTCTATGGGCAACCGCCCATCAACCGTGAACACCGCGGATATTACCGCGCCGTCAATAGTTTTGAAAGTTACAATGTGTTCGCCGTTTTCATATTCCGCGGACGAGGCATTGACCCGCGAAACTTGCGTTTGTGGGGCGAATACGAAAGCCGTACCCACCCCAACCAACGCAACAAATAAAACAATCAGCGGAGCAAAGATTTTGTATTTGCGATTGCGTTTTTTCATACGCACCGCCTATATACAAAACCCGAAAGAGATACCAATAACATCGGTCGATGCATTTCCGCCCATTTGGAAATTGCCATTCGGCAATACAACCGCAAAGTTTTGAGCCAATGACACGGATGCAGAACGCAACCGCCAACCGCTATGACCTAAATCACGATTTGGGTTTGTTTTCATTCGTTCAGCGTTTGTTGTGTGCAACGCCCAATATGCGTATTGTGTGCCTTCGTCCACATATCCCGCGTCCGATGTGCCGTTGATTTCAACAAGACTCGGCAACCATAATTTATCCGCGACAATCGCCGTATTCGTACTTGCCCCGCCAACGATATATCTTTTATCGACCGTCTTGATTATGCTTTGCAAAGCCAAAGGCAAACGGTCAAAAAGTGTCGGCATTATGTTTGTTCGTAAAGTGCAATTCGCCCAACCGCCGACATTTGTGTTTGTGGGGTTCATTACCCAACTTTCATTAAGCAAGCCTTTCATGCCAAGCGATATGCCCGCCTTACCATAGCCATTTGACAAGTCATCGTGATTAAAGCCAAGGATAACCACAGTAATTATTTCGCCGTCTTGTAACATAAAGGTTTTTTCATCGCCGACATTATAAAAGTTTTGAGCCAAGCCACACGAGGCAACATTCGCGATAGTTTGCCAACTATCCACCGCGAAACTTGCGGGCGCGGGTGTAAATAAACTTTGTAAGTATTCAATGGTGCGGTTCATTTCCGCCAAATAATCCAATAGAGCCGTATATTGTGTAAGCAAGACATTTACATCGGCAGAAACACCCGTGTCGTAACTACCAATCCACCAATTTCCGTCACGAATAAAAGGCGTAAGCCCGTCCGTACCGACCGCTCTTATATTTGTCGTGTGTCCGTTGACCCACCAGTAGCCGTCAATAATATATGGAGTATGACCCGCCTCGCCGAGAGCCGTCCAACCCGTATCAAGTTCGCCAAGCCACCATGTTCCATTCGCACCAATGCGCGGGGTAATTCCATTCAAGCCGTTTTGTCCGTTTTGCCCAATCGCGGGAAAGCCCGTGTCGGTTTCGCCGACCCACCAATTCCCATTGAATATGTGCGGTATTTGTCCGTCCTTACCTATGGCGCATTTGCCCGTATCCGTTGTGCCAATCCACCAGTTCCAATTTTGCCCGATATACGGTGTAAGCCCATTCGAGCCGTTAATACCAATGGCTTGAACCCCAGTATCCTCGTTGCCAATCCACCAGTTCCCGTTTGTGCCAATAAAAGGTGTATCGCCGTTTTTGCCGTCCCGCCCGTTAATTGTTTCAACCGCGGTCAAGCCCATACCGCTACACGCGGTCAGCATAAAAACGCACGGGATAATCATAATCGCGACAAGCAAAGGCAATAAGATTTTTCTCATATTTCCCTCCAAAAAAGGGCAAATGGGTGGTGTTAAGATTCCACCACCCGCCCCCGTTGTCATTCGTCTTTTGGTTTGACAAGACCAAGTTTTTCTTTAACTTGATGTCTTGCCTTTTCCCAACCTTGTCGTTCCATTCGTTTGTCGCGGTCGCTCATGTTCGATTGCTTTTCCCACGGCGTGAACGGTTTTTTGGTACTTTCGGTTTTTGTTGGTTTCCCAGCCACTTGCGGTTACCTCCTTTTATAGATTTCGTCTATTTCTATCCGCCCAACGATAAGGCGCGTTGAACGCAAAAGAGAGATGTACGGGGCAAAATTGTCGTTACACTAACGCGCCCCCAATCATCTCTTTGCAATTCGTTTTAAGCGATGCTTAACAACGGTTTTTCGTAATCTTGTATGAAAAAGCGTTTTGTGATAACCGCGTCATTCGCTTTTAACAAAACTACTACCGCGGTGTACGGCTTTCCGTTTTTCTTGCTTACGCCGTCCGTGACTGTTGCCGAAATAATTGCGTTTTTCAAATCCATAATTCGCTACTCCTTTTTTAAGATTTTTATCGCCGTATCGACCCAGCGTTTATTTTTCAATCAATGTCGTTGTAAATCTTGAACTTGTGTTGAATGCCGATGAATTCCCAATGTTTAAGACTGTCGGCGAATTGTTCGGCGGATGCCTTGGACTTGAACACTTGCCCAACGCGAAATGTCAAAGTTTTATCCCAATACCAAACGATATAAGTGTGTTTTACAATGTCAGCCACGATAGCACCCCGCTATCGCCTCGCGGAACGCGATAACGCATTCACTTACATATTGTTTCGATACACCGACACATTTCCCGATTTCAGTAAATGAACGGCGGTTAAGGTACATTTTTATAATCTCTTGTTGCCGACCACCGAGGAACGCAAGTTGATTTTTGATGTGCCTTAACAAACGGACATATCGAACTTGTTGCAAATCCGCGGTGTCTTGTTCGGCGGGCATTGTTTCAATTAAGGCAAGTTCATCGTCAATATCGCTATCAAGCGAAACATTGTCGAGGTGGCGGTTTATTTTTCGCATATAATCAGCCATCGCATCAAACGCGATTTTATTTGCGCCCGCGGTTTTTGTTGTGAATGTTTTACCCTTGTTGCGGAAAGCCCACAATTTTGTAATTGCTTCTTGTATCAAATCATCTTTTATATCGGTGTAACTTTTGTAGTATTTATTGAAAATGAATTCGGCTGTATGCTTGTCTTTTGTGAAAACATTGATGTCGTAATCCATGTTTTCCTCCCTAATATGACAGCCGTAAGGGAAAGCAATTTGTCAGGTATGTTCGTCAAAACTTCCCATACTTCGACAATAGAATCACAACAAAAAGCCCCGCGGGGCGCGGGGCGAAAGAGCCGTGATGTGTCACTTTGTAAACTTAAAACTTTTAGCGTTAACACTTTAATTGTATCATTAAAGCCCGCGATTTTCCAAACGAATTAAGTCCGTTTAAGTGTTGCGTAATTATTGATTATGAGTTCTACCGATTTTTTTTCATCAACCGAAAGAGCAAGCCATTTGTCGTATAGTTCTTTTATTTGCGGAGTAACATTGACCGTGTTTGTTGCAAAGAAATCAGCAAGTGTAATTTTAAGGGCATCGCATATTTGTTCCAATGCAAAAAGTGTCGGTACGGTTTCGGTTTCAAGCCATTGATGTATTGTTGGAGCAGATAGCCCGCTTTCTTGTGCAAGTTTATAAACAGACCACCCGCGGTCGCGCCGTAATTTGTCAATCCGCATCGTGTACCTATTCATTAAACCTCCGTATGACATACAGTCAATAGATATTTATTAGTATAGGCAATACATCGCGACAATATCGTTTATGCGAATGTGAGTAATAGTAAATAACTATTGACTATCAAAGCAGTTCTCTTGTATACTTGCATTTATGGACTTGCACCAATATGTTGAAAGGTACAAGAAAAAGGTCGCCACACGGCAACCCGTTATTTGTTGCAAGTGTAAAAAGCCCGTAGGCATAGTCACGGTTCATAATTACAGTAGAAAGTATAAAATACTTTGCGACACTTGCTATTTACAACTTGAAAGACCGAAAGGGGTCGAATGAGAAAAGGTACGATTGTATACGGTCGCGATGGCAAGCCCATCGAGGTTTACGATGTAAAACCGCAAGTCAATTTTTTCGATAAAGATAAAATACAAAACTTACGCGTTTGTGCGTATACCCGCGTTTCGACCGATAGCGAGGAACAAGAAACCTCTATCAAACTACAAAAAGAATATTTCGAGGACATGATAAAGAAACAACAAAATTGGGTACTTGTCGAGATTTACGCGGACGAGGGTATTTCGGGTACGCAACTTAAAAAGCGCGATGCTTTTAACAAAATGATACAAGACTGCAAGGACGGGAAAATTGATTTAATCGTTACAAAAAATGTATCGCGATTTGCACGGAACACCGTTGATGTTTTACAAGTGGCACAAGAATTACGCAGTCTACCGCGACCCGTTTATATCTTTTTCGAGCAAGAAAACCTTAACACCGAGGATTGGTATAAAAGTGAAATGATGTTGACTATGCACGCGGTAATGGCACAAAACGAATCCTCGAACAAAAGCCAGTCGCAACGATGGTCTTTTGAACGCAGAATAAAGCGCGGGGATTTCTTAACACCACCACCCTTCGGCTACTACAAGAACGAGGTAACGAAAGAACAAAAAGAAAAGAAAGAGCCACAACCTTTATTAGTGGACGATAGCGAGGCGAGATTTGTACGGCTTTGTTATGCGCTACTTGCACAAGGTAAAACCTTTGACGAAATCGCGGATATGTTGCAAGGCACGACCATTCGCAGAAAAAACGGCAAAATCAAAAAGTGGTCGCGGAGCGGAATATTAAGCATGATAAAGAACGAGCGATATTGTGGCGATATTCTTGCGGGCAAGACATATACACAAGATTATAAAACCCATAAGAAAGTCAAAAACAAAGTTATAAACGGCAAGAGTGAACGATTGCAAGTTTATCGTGCCGACCACCACGACCCGATTGTTTCGCGAGAGATTTACGAATATGTCATGAAACTTATCGAGGCGCGAAAGCACCATGTAAGAAAAGTCCCGCTTGCGTTAAGTGTTATACCGCACGGCGCATTGAAAGGATTTGTACCCATAAACCGCGGTCTTAACGGTTTTACAATGGCAGACTACATAAACGCATCAAAATCAGTATACGAGGGCGAGAATGAAAGCGATACTTTTCAATTCGATGTTAGCAAAGTAAGCGATGACGATTTAAGCGACTACCAAATAATTACCTCCCAACTATTCGTCCAAAACTACCGCCCAATTTGCATCTTGACGAACACAAGTATATCGTTCAATGCACAATGCAGAAAGCGAATAGATACCGAAAATGTCGAGTTATTATTTCACCCGAAAGAAAAACTTTTTGCAATACGACCATGCACCGCCGACAACATAAACGCTATAAAATGGAAATCGAAAGCGACAATAAAGTTTTTCAGCGAGGCACTTTTTGATTATATGAAATGGGATAAAAACCATCGTTACAAATTATACGGCACGCGCAGAGCGAAAGACGATGAGCAGATACTTTTCTTTGACTTAACGAAACCGCAAGTAACCATAAACGAGGAAAATAGGCAGATAACAATTTTTCACGAAAAACTTAAAGAGAAATACGGAAACGACTTTTACGACAATCTTGTTTCGTGCGGGGTGTACTTGACCGACATATTAAACCTGTGGGAGTTAAAGGCAGAATGCGACTTGTTGCCAGACGGACAAGAACGAGCCGAGATAATAGATAAACTATGTGCCGAATATACAAAAGAATTCAACATAAAGGAGCAACAACATGGAAAACAACGAAAATGAAAAACACGAGAAAAGCGAATTTGAAATCGAGGTCGAAAACTTTTCGCTTGATGGATTTCAAATAATACGGCGCGAGTTCTTTTCGCACATATTTGAACCCGCCGTCAGTATTCAACACAACAATGTTAAGTTTAACATGGCAAGTTTGAAAAAGTTTTTAGGGGTCGAATGGGTACAACCGATGCTTAACATACCCAAAAATCAATTCATCGTGCGACCAAGCAACGAGGACGATATTGACGCGCTTAAATGGAGCAATTTGAAAAAGGACGGGAGCGTTGCAAGCAAAACGATTGGTAGTGCGTTTTTCAGTACAAAGTTTTTTCAAGATATGAATTGGAACTTTAATTGTAAATATCGCGTTGCGGGGAAACTTGTAAAGACCCCGACCGAAAATTATCTTGTTTATGATTTAACGCGCATCAGCATTTTTGACCTTACCGAAAAAGACATAAAAGGCAGACGAAAGCCCTACCTCCCCGAGAGTATGCTTGCAAGTTATGGCGAAAGTGCTGAAACGCACAATAATCGAATCTTTGTTGATTTCAAAGACAAGGCATTAAAAATTATACAAATATCGAAACAAAACAAAAAGACCGAGGGTGGCGAACAATTAACTATGGAGAACTTGACCGATGGAAAATGAACGACTTAATATGACTTTTGAATATGAACGCAGTACGATACGAATATGCCCGCGGGCGATTGAATTGTTGAAAAACCCCGACCACATACAATTACGAATTCACAATGATAAATTACTTGTGCTTGTCAATCCGTGCCGTAAAGAGGACTACAACGCGTTTCGCGTTCCCGACACAATCGACCCCAAAAGCGGTATGCGGGTTTATAGTGCGTATTTCGCCACTCTCTTGTGGAACGCGATGAAATGGGATGTTGAAAAGACATACATAATTTATGGGCTATACAACAAGAAAGAAAATGTTTGTGTTTTCGACCTTAAAAGTTTTGAACAAATTACGGAGCGTGGCTTATTATGAAAAACGCAATAACGAAAGACAAGTTTTTAGAGTTTCTTGCCGAACTTAAAAAAGAGTTTTTCTTACGGCTTAAAGACGAAACACAACCCGCCAAAAAAGAGTTTTCGTATGTTGACTTGTTGGATATTCTTGATGTTGTTACTTACGACTATGTAACGAAAGCCGAGCGCGAAAAGTTCGACCACGAATATTTTAAGGGCAGACTTGACGAATACATGAAAGACCTACCCGCGTTTGAATCGTTCTACCGACAAGCATTAAAACTTTTCAAGGAACGCGAAAATGGGTAGCGAATTGGATATTACCAACATTGGCACATGGCTACACGATGTCGGTTACGACCGAACTTTTCTTATGTGGATTACAAGCGAAAGAAATGCCGACCCGCATATTGTCCGCATTATCGAGGCATTTGAAATCGCGGGCGATGTTATGATTGGGGTAAACTATATTTATGACGATGAACAAACAAGCACGATTTATTACTATCGACTTGCCGAGATACACCTCGCCTATACGCCACCAAAAAAAGAATCCGATGACGAATAATTAAAATGAGTAGTCAACGATAATTTACTATGGTACAATTTATTCGTGGCGACAAACGACAAATTGGGCAAGGCGAAAAGCAATAAGAATGACGAGTTCTACACTCAATGGGAGGACATTGAGCGCGAAGTCAACTCTTATTTAGAATACAACAAAAATGTTTTTCGCGACAAAACTATTCTTTGCCCCGCAGACGACCCCGAGTGGAGCAACTTTACAAAGTTCTTTGCTCTACACTTTACCGAGTTCGGTCTTAAAAAACTTATTTCAACAAGTTACGCACACGAAAGTAAATCTTACGGCACGGAATATAAAGTTACACAGTTCGAGAAAAAGAGTCCAAAGTTCGATGCAAAAAAAACGCGGGCGAATGGCAAAATATTTATTCTTGACCGAACCGATGTAAACAAGGACGGCAAAATCAATATTGACGATTTGAAATGGGAATATATGCAACAAGACGGTGATTTCCGTAGTGATGAGGTAATTAAGTTAAGAAACGAGGCAGATATAATTATTTCTAATCCGCCCTTTTCTTTGTTTCGCGAATTCATGGCATGGATTATGAATTCACAAAAGCAATTTATAGTTATTGGCAACATTAACGCGACCACTTACAAAGAGATTTTCCCGTTGATAATGGATAACAAAATATGGTTAGGAAACGGATTTCAAAAAGGAAATGCTTACTTTGCAACTCCTTTTGGCGCGGACTATGATGATGGTGTTTATGATGCAAAAACGGGGCTTGTTAAGTTTAGGAATTGTTGCTGGCTTACAAATATCGACCACGGGCGCAGGCATCAAAAATTACATCTTATGACGATGGCTGATAATCTCAAATATAGCAAACACCGAGAAATTAAAAACAAGCCATATCAAAAATACGACAATTACAACGCAATCGAAGTCCCGTATGTCGATGCGATACCAAGTGATTATGACGGCATAATGGGAGTTCCAAGTTCGGTACTTGATAAATACAACCCCGACCAATTTGAAATCGTTGGCATGGTAGAAAATCTTGATTTGTATAAACTTAAAACAAAGGTGTATTCATCGGCAGAATGCAAGAAAGCATATTTTGAAAAGTTTGGCAAAGACGGCACTTACGATTTGAACGCGAGTGGTGTTATAATTAAAGACGGACTACGAGAGAAAGTTTATCAAAGAATCTTAATCAAACACAAAAAAGGAGCGAAATAATGAAAAAAGACAAAAACGAAAACGAAATTATTATGTACACCACATCGGACGGGCGCACAAAGTTACGCGTCAATGTTTCGCCGAAAGAAAACACGGTTTGGCTTACGCAAAAACAAATGGGCGAGTTATTTCAAACGACCGTACCGAATGTTAATATGCACATCAAAAATGTTTTGGACGAGGGCGAACTTGACGATAATTCAGTTATTAAGGATTTCTTAATAACTGCCGACGACGGAAAAAATTATAATACGCTTCACTACAATCTTGACATGATTATCGCGGTCGGTTATCGTATCAAATCTTTACGCGGTACGCAATTTAGAAAATGGGCGACAAATATTTTGAACGAATATATCCGCAAAGGTTTCGCTATGAATGACGAACTTTTGAAAGAGGCGGGCGGTGGCAATTACTTTAAGGAATTATTGCAACGCATACGCGACATACGGGCAAGCGAAAAAGTCTTTTACCGCCAAATCCTTGATATTTACGCGACAAGCGTGGATTACAACGCGAATGCCGAGGAAACACTTGCGTTTTTCAAACTTGTTCAAAACAAAATGCACTTTGCCGTCCACGGCAAGACTGCGCCCGAACTTATCATGGAACGCGCAAAAGCCGAATTGCCATTTATGGGTTTAACCGCGTTCAAAGGCAATCAACCGATGAAAAGCGAGGTCACAATCGCGAAAAACTATTTAAGTGAAAGCGAAATAAAAACATTAAACTTGATTACATCTATGTATCTTGACTTTGCGGAACGACAAGCCGAGAAAGGTCAACTTATGAAAATGAAAGATTGGAAAGAACGGCTTGACGATTTCTTGAAAATGAACCGTGAACAAATCTTAACCAACGCGGGAACGGTAAAGCATGAGGATGCCGTTAAATATGCAGAACAAGAATACGATAAATATAAAACTTTGCCTCATGGCGAACTTACACAAATCGAGCAAGACTATATCAAAAATATTCGCGAAACATACAACTTGCTTGAAAAGGGGGCAAAGAAATAATGGAAACACCTATACTAACGAAATACACGGTAAAAGAAATTGTCGATGGCTTTGTTTATAACGAGTTAGAGGGCAAAGGACTTTTCGGGCTTTCGGGCAAATTAACAATCCAACCCGAGTTTCAAAGAAACTATATTTACGCAGACGGCAAACGCGATGTCGCGGTTATTCAATCTTTGTTAAAAGGTTATCCGCTTGGCTTGATTTATTTTAACGATGTAACAAAAGACAAGTTCGAGGTTTTGGACGGGCAACAACGCATAACATCCATCGGGCGATTTACAACGGGCAAGTTCGCGATAATGTACAATGGCAGTCAACAAGTATTCAGTTCCCTACCGAAAGACATCCGCGAGAAAATCGAGAAAAGCATTTTGTTGGTCTATCATTGCAAAGGCGAGGAAAGCGAAATCAAAGAATGGTTCAAGACAATCAATATCGCGGGTATTCCGTTGAACGAACAAGAACTACTTAACGCGATATATTCGGGTTCTTTTGTAACAATGGCGAAAGCGGAGTTCAGCAATTCTCAAAACTCAAATATCCAAAAATGGAGTTCTTATTTGAACGGCTCCGCCCTACGACAAGACTTTTTGGCAACCGCACTTGATTGGGTTTCGGCATCAAACGGACAAAGTATTGATAACTATATGGCGAAACATAGATATGACAAAAACATAAACGAATTAAAAACCTATTTCAATACAGTTATCGAATGGGTATCAAGTGTATTCCGCGATGTCGAAAAAGAAATGAAAGGTGTTGAATGGGGTCGCCTATTTAAGCAATACCACAAGACATCTTACGACCCCGCAAAGGTTTCGCAAATCGTGCAAAGACTATATGCGGATGCGTATGTTAAAAACCGCCGAGGCATTTTTGAATATGTGCTTGGTGGATGCGTTGACACAAAACTATTAGAGGTGCGCGTATTTGACGAGGCGACAAAGCAAGCGGTTTACAAGCAACAAACGACCGAGGCAAAGACCAAAGGTATATCGAATTGTCCTTATTGCGCCATCGGGCATGATGCGAATAAAAGCAAGATATGGGATATTAAAGATATGGATGCCGACCATGTTACCGCATGGAGCAAAGGCGGAACAACCGATATTAAAAATTGCCAAATGTTATGTATTGCCCACAATAGAGCGAAAGGAAATAAATAACTAATTGAACTTTGCCCAATTCTCATGTATAATATATTGTGGCAGAAACCAACGAAAAGAAAAAGAAAAACAATTTATCAATTTACTTGATAAAAGAGGAGTTCACGGACTTTGACAAAATCGTTCAAGACGCATCCGTTTTGGAAACTTTTAACGACAATAAAAAGGCATATTATAAATCGTCATGCACGGACGAGCCAAAATGGGCAAAAGGATTTTTCAAGAAAAGTTACGATAAAGTTTTTCAAGCCAATTCGCGCGCCGTATTGTTGACCCGTTTAGAGGTAGCGGAGGGTGTTAATAGGATTTTTGCCGTTACTTTTGGATATGGTAAAAACTTACTTGTTGACGATGTTTGCGAGGAACAATTCGGCTTAAAAATCGTTTTGAACACAGTACCAAAAACCAACCTACGAAAACTATCAAAAGCCGACATCGGCAACAACCAAAAATTAAGTCAAGAACAATTACCCCGCGAAAGCAGTATTTTAGAATTCGGTTTTGACGAACAAAAAGAACTTGTGCGATATGTTACGGGGCGATGCGTTGATAAAGAGTTCGACAATATGATAGTTACGGGGGGCGATATGTTTAGTATTGTCGCGGACAAAGACATAAGCGATATTGATGATTTCTTGATTTATTGTTACGAGATTTTCCTTTCAAAGAAATACGAGCAAGATTATTCGTGGGTAGACAATTACAAGTTTATTAAAGACAAAAACCTTATCGAACAACTTAACCAAAAGGTCGTTGATAATTTCAATGCGAAAAACTTTGATAATGTATGGCTTGCAGTTCCCGAGGTTATCGAATGGGAAAAAGTTAGTGGCTTTGCATATAGTGGACATACCGACACTACCCCCGACATTGAATTTGAAAAGTTTTTATCCACTTTTGCAAACGGGCTTATAACCGATTTCAAACATTTAAGCAGTAAATGGATAAAAGCCATGTCGAGTGAAAGCGATAGAGAAACAGCGTGGGCATACCGATGGACAGCCAACAAATGTATCGTTGGAACGATAGAACACAACGGCAAAAGGTATGCGATAAACTTTGGCAAGTGGTATGAAATCAAAAGCACATTCGCAAATGAAATTGCATCGTATTATAGCGCAATAGATATTTCACAAATCAAGTTCGCGGGATACGAAAACGAAACAGAAAACGATTATATCGACAAAACTATTAAGGTCTTAAACGGTGCAAAAAAGATACACCCGACAAAGACATATTATAGCGGTATCGCGGGAAATAGTGTTGAACCATGCGATATGATTTATGACAATAATCTTATTTACCTTAAACGACAAGGCGGTAGCGAACATTTAAGTCATTTATTTTCACAAGCGAATGTCGCAAGTGAGGCACTTACTACGGACGATTTTAGGAACAAAACTAACAAGGCATTAACGGATGGCGGTATTGATTATCAATTCGCAAATAATTTTGATGCACGCGGTAAAAAGATTGTTATTGGGATATTAAGTAGCAGAACGGATAAACGACCCAAAATACCATTTTTCAGTATGGTATCAATCAAGAACGCGATGGTATCAATCAAAAGTCGAGGGTACTCTTTTGAACTAATAAATATTGGGAAAGAAATACCGCAAGAAATAGCACACGGCGAAACCGCCGTCAATGGCGTGGCGTGATTTATTTCCCGTGGGGCATAAAACCCCGCCACGCTATTTAATTTTTACAAAGATATTTTTCACTTGTATTTAATAACGCGGGCATCATTGACTGCGTTTTCTTTGTGTGCGTTTTGTCGAATAAGCCCCGAAAAGGGAAACCCTTTTCGGGAGAATTGGGTAAAAAGGAGAAAACATGAAACAAAGAAATGACTTGCTGAATACCTTTGAAATGTGGTATTGTATTGAATACAAAAGACATTTCGCTAATAAAGGGGGTGTCTTATGAGTGGCAAAGTAACGGCTATATATGTGCGCGTTTCGACCGAAACGCAAAAAGAGGAAGGATACTCCATCGAGGCACAAACCGAAAAGTTACAAGCATATTGCGTAGCCAAGGGCTATCAAAAGCATGAACTTTACATTGACGGCGGATATACGGGGAGCAACATAAACCGCCCCGAACTTGCACGGCTTATCACGGACATCAAGAACGGGCGGATTGAGCGCGTACTTGTTTACAAACTTGACCGTTTGTCGCGTAGCCAAAAAGATACACTATTTTTAATCGAGGACACTTTTAACCCGCACGGCGTTGATTTCGTTTCGTTAAGCGAAAGTCTTGACACATCTACACCGCTCGGTCGACTTATGATTGGGATATTGTCGGCATTCGCACAGTTGGAACGCGAGAACATAAAAGAGCGTATGCAAATGGGAAACATACAACGAATTAAAAATGGCTATTGGAAAGGCGGTGGCTGTGTGCCGTTTGGGTACGATTACGACAAGCACAAAGGATTTTTAACAAAGAACGAGAACGCGGATAAAGTAAAGCAAATGTACGAGTTATATATACAAGGATATTCAACAAAGAAAATAGCGCGTATGCTTGGGATAAAGTTCGATACGCAAGTTCGCGACTGCCTTATGCGAAAAACTTATACGGGCATTTTTGAGTATAGTGGCAAAGTATACGAAAGCAAGAACGAGCCGATAATAAGTATGGAAACATATCAACAAGCCATGGACATGATGAAACAAAGAGCAAATGTAAGAACTACCGATAGCGTTCATCTTTTGTCGGGGATTATTTATTGTGGCAAGTGTGGCGCGAAAATGAGATACAAAAACAATGGACGGTCGGGCTTCCGCGGTATCATGTGCCAGTCAAAAGCGAAAGGACACGACCACATGATTAAAGACCCAAATTGCAAGAATCCAAGTGTCGCATGGAAAAAGGTAGAGAAACAAGTTATTGATACTTTGTTCGCGATAAGAACCCCGCAAACGGAAACGGCAAGCCGAGAAACCGCGAAAGCGAATGTACTTGAAATTATGGAAAAGCAATACAACGAGATAAACAAGCAGTTAAAGAAACTTTATTTAATGCACGCGAGTTCAAGCGATGATATGCTTACCGAGGCAATAGAGGACACAAAGAAAAAGTTAGTAGCATTGCAAGCACAAATAACCGCAGAGCAAGAACGCAACGCGACATCGCAACATATAGCCGATACCGCGCAACAGTTAGAGTCCATAAAAGCAAGTTGGGATTTCTTGACACCGCAAGAGAAACGCGAGATAATAAAGGTAATGGTCGATAAAGTAGTCATAACAGATGGCGAAATTGAGGTCAAATTAAAGTTTTAAGCAACAAACACCATATTTAGTATTTATCGCGATATGTGGCACTATATACATGGTTCCCCCAGAGTGTCGTCTTATCAATTACTATTGTTGCCATGGGTATATTTATGGGGAGGCGCGAAAATGTGTGCTTGACTTTTGTTGCTTCTTGTGTTAGAATAAAGCGATGGAAAAAACCGCAGATAACAACAAAGAAATCAAGCATATGGTGGGCGGGCTTTTGTATGAAAAAGGCGTTTACATGGGCGATTTCAAACTTGACCCAAAAAGCGACACGCATACATTATTGCGCGTTTGTAAAGGCGCGGGCGGAAACACAATAAAAGTGCAACATTATAACGGCGGGGCGATTGAAAAAATCTATTACGATATGGATACGAACAAATTATTAAGCGGAAGCAATCCAACAAATGAAGATTACGAAGTTATCAAACGGGCGACGCGTGAAGCGGTTCGTGAGAGCGAAAGTTCGATTTGATTTATTCTTTCGTGCCACCACGGTCACATTTGTTGCCCCAAGAATCTACAAGAGTTTTTCCGCGGTAAACATTTATAATTTCACAATTATTTGCGCAAAGCGTGCATTCCGTGCCGACGGTTTTGAATTCCATGTTTGCAATGTTGAAATCAAATGGCGCTTCGGTTTTTTCACGCTTTGCAAGAACCGCCATTCCCAAAGCCCCCATCAAATGCCCATTCGGGTCAACATAAACGGGCGCGCCCAATTCCTTTTCAAACTCGCGCACGACCGCACTGTTTTTGCTCACGCCACCTTGGAAAACAATCGGCTCGCGGATTTGTTTTCCTTTCCCGACATTGTTTAAATAATTCAATACAATTGCTCGGCAAAGTCCCGCCACAATGTCGGCTTTGGAATAACCGATTTGGGCTTTGTGAACCAAATCGCTCTCGGCGAAAACCGTGCAACGTGCCGCAATTTTGGCTGGCGACTTGCTTGTAAGTGCCAAAATGCCAAACTCGTGCAAGGGAACATCTAATCTTTTTGCTTGGCTTGATAAAAAACTTCCCGTGCCGGCGGCGCAAAGCGTGTTCATTGCGTAATCTGAAACAACTCCATTGTTGATTAAGATAATTTTGCTATCTTGCCCGCCGATTTCCAAAATAGTCCGCGCGTCGGGTTTTACCGTTAATGTGCCAATCGCGTGTGCGGTGATTTCGTTTTTTACAACTCTCGCACCCAAAACCGCACCGACCAAACGCCGCGCGGAACCCGTGACGCCAACATTGCAAACTTGGTAATCTTTTGGCATTTGGCGGTACAGTTCCGCGATTACCGATTTAACGGCTTCTATGGGGTTGCCATTCGTCCAAATGTAACAATCCGCTATGATTTTATTGGCGGTGTCAATTACTACTCCTTTGGTCGAAATAGAGCCGATATCAATGCCCAGATATGCTTTATTCATTTGTTTCCTCCTCTTTTCATTTCCAACATATCAATAAAGGCTTCCAACCGTGTGTGAAGTCCGGCTTCGCCCGTTTCTGTGTCAAACGTTAAATACATAATTGGTATATTAAAGTCTTTTCCGATATCTTGCAAGATGCTCATTGCCGTAATTTCCGGCGCGCAAGTCGCCGCCTTCATGTGAATAATTCCGTCGCATTTTTCAATCGCCGCCATTTTATAAGCATTCGCAATTGTACAATTTGCATTTCCGCCAATGTAATAATCGACATAACCCCCACTTTCGCGGATTTGGCGCGGAATGTCGAACATATTTTGCGACAAGTAAGTCAAGTCCACATATCGCACAATGTTGACATTGTTTTTTGAAAGCCATTTTTCAATCTCGCAATTCCCGTGCGGTTCAATGACAGAGTAGAGGTCGCCACATAGCCCAATCTTTAAACCTGTGCCAACGCGGCGTTTTTTATCGGCGGCAAAATCTGCGTCGCGGATTTGTTTCGCAACATCGTATAAGACTTTTTTGAAATACTCTTCGGTAAGATTCGGGTTAATTGCAAAAAACGAATTAAACAATTTTTGTTCTGTGGCAATGTAATCAAAAAGCGTCAACATTTCAAACTTGTAACCCAAATCTTCAAGTATCTGTTTATGCAAAAGGTCATAAAATCCCAATCGACACCCAAATGCGGGCATGATTAAAACATTTGCTCCTTTTTCCAAACTTTCAATAAAATTGCCCATAATGATTTTAAATGGCGTGCAAACCGTGTCTGGACTGTGTTTCGCGCCGATTTCAACGGTGCGTTTTGTAATCGGGGGGCAAAGCATTGTTTTATATCCAAGACATTTTTCAATTAACACATTAAGGTAGCGCGCATAGTCACCAAGTTTCGGGAAAACTGCTACTTTCTCACTCATCTTGCACCTCCGGTCAAAATATCTGTAAAACTTTCGAGTCTTGTTAATATTCCCGCGTTTGCGTCTAATTCGTCAATAGTCAAAGAGAGCAGTGGCTTGTTTTTGACTTGACGCAAAATCATTTCGTTAAAAATACTGTCCGGACCGCATGGAAATGTTGTCAATAAAACTATTCCGTCAACGCGGTCTTTAAAAGTTTCAACTCCCGCACTTAATTCGGCATTAACTTTCCAATATATTCTTCGGTTCTCATTCTTTTTGTTTCCGACATCGGCGAAAATAATATCAATGTTTTGTTTTTTGAAAAAGTTCACAATGTCGCGCCCAATCATCGCATCGTGCAAATTATATGCGTGCGAAACCAAAAGCACTTTGGTCTTGCCGTTTTCGAAAAGTTTTTCTTGCGCCGCAATTTCACGCTCGGCATTCCGTTTCAAGATTTCCATGCCTTTGTTGAACGCTTCGGTGGATTTTTCCGCATTGAAACCAAGTTGTTCGCCTATGGAAATAAAAGCCTTTGCATTGGTTTTTCGGAATAAATAGTTTGTGTCCGCGTGCAAAAACCGCGCAGTTGGAAAAGTATGCTTAACCAAATCATAAACCCCAATAATGCGCGGGCATAAATCTTCCCGAATACCGACATTTTCCATTCGCGGAACAAAAATCATATCACATTTTCCAATCAACCAATCCACATGACCCAAAAAAACCTTGCTTGAAAAACACGCCTCGTCAACCGATAATGAACTTCCTTTTCGCACAATTTCTCGGTTCGTATCGGGACTTATTATGGTTTTTACTTTTAAGTGTGCAAAAAAACCGAGCCACAGGTCGCCGAAATAATGGAATAAAAGTGCCCTTGGAATCCCGACAGTCACAGAAAATTATATATGAAAAAGGTTTGACTTGTCAAACTGTTTGTTTTATTCTACAATCATGGCAAACCAATACATAATTTCAACGGATAATTGCGCCGATTACATGAAAAGCGCAATGGAAAAAAATGGCATTTATTACATTCCATTAAAGCGGCTCCAAGGCGAAAAAGTATTTGCCGAAGTATTCGATTCCGAAAAAGAATCCTATGCGGTTTATGACGACGTTAAAAAAGGCGTTTTATCCACAACAAGCCAAATTAACCCAAACGAATTTGAAGAGCATTTCAAAAAAATATTGGCAAAAGAAAAAACCGGCGACATCATTCACATTTCTTTAAGTAGCGGTTTAAGCGGTTCACACAATAGTTGCGTAATCGCCGCGCAAGAATTGAACAAGACTTTGAAAGGCCGAAAGATTCACGCATTCGACAGTTTGACCTGTTCCGGCGGGCAAATGATGCTTGTTGACAAGTTTTTGGAACTTCGCGCAAACACAAACGCCGAAAAAGCAATCGAAACCGTTACCGCAATGCGCGACAACCAAGTTTTATATTTCGTAGTTGATGATTTGCACCATTTGAAACGCGGCGGAAGATTAAGCGCGGCAAAAGCGGTAATCGGAACAATTCTTGGTATAAAACCTGTCGTGGTTATCAATAAAATCGGCAAATTGACTTTGTTTGCAAAGACCAAAGGCGGCAAGCGCACCATTGAATACTTTATGGAAAAAATGGAAAAAGACGCGCCCGAAGGTTGCGCCGATTATGCCAATATGCCAATTATCACAATTCACACAACCCCAAATGATTTGCACACACAACTTTTTAACACAATCAAACAAAAATATCCCAAAGCCAATTTGAAATCTACAATAGTCGGTCCAATCATCGGAACTCATGTCGGTTGCGGCGGAGTAGGTGTAATTTTTATCTCAAAAACCCGCCCCGAAGGACACTAAAAAAAGGGCTTTCCGCCCTCTTTTATCATGCCTTCTTTTGCATATCAATTGCTTCTTTTAATTCTTGGTCGGTGACATTTTTGATTGGATACATTCCTTTTTCATTCATCAATTTAAACACCGCGAATTGATTTTCTGTGGTTCTTCCACTTGTTTTCGTGACAACCGCGCGCACATTCGGGCAATTTGAATGTTGAATCGCCATTCCGCTTTGCGTCATCAAGTCGCGAAGGTGCGCCAAAATATCTTGCAACATCAATTTATCGTTCAAAGTTTTCATTTTGCACCCCCTTTGTTTAAGACCCCTGCGGACTTTGGAAGCGGGGCTTTACCCAAATCACTTTCCAAATAAGCCAACACATCGGCGTGGTTTTTCTCGCTTGTTTTAATGATGTCTTGCATCAATTTTTGCGCTTGTTTGTCGGTCAACATATCCGAGTAGTGTCCGGCTATCGCTTGTAGAAGTTTCTCTTGCAACAAAATCTCGTTAAGGTTTTGTAGATTCTTAACCGCAATCATTTTTACCCCCTTTCGATTGTAAAATGATTATTCCCGTTCTTTTGCTTTTTCAATCGCTTTCTTTTCGTAATATTTCTTGTCAAATCTTGCGACATAAGAAAGATATTCATTATCCGAACCAACATCAAGCCCGTGCGGTTGTGTATGTGTAAAAAAGTCTTTCATGGCTTCTTTCAAAACCGATTTTACTTCTTGCTTTTTCTTTTGTGTTACCATTTGTAAGTCATTATAGCATAAAAAAAAAAAAAAAGCAAGTGTTTCTTTATCCACAAAAAAAGCCCCGCAAGGCTTTTTTGTTTTTTCAAAAAATTATTTGTTTACCGATACTTTCATTTGTGCGTGCTCGCCGTTATCGCCATGTAATTTGTATGTGACCGCGGTTTCGCCTTCTTCAATGTTGCTTGTGGTGTCCGCATCAAGATACAAAAGATAACGATAGTCAGGAATATTTTGCGTCAAAACATATAATCTTGCTTCGCCTTCGCGTCCTTCCAAAGCCTTGATTTCTGTCTTTGTCATTGCTTCGGTCTCTTCGTCGCTCTCGGTTCCAAGTTTCTTGTACTTGCGAACATCTGCGTTTCCTTCTTCGGTTTCAACCCAAGCATAACCTTTTACCAATGTGTTGTCGCCTTTTTTAACGTCACTGCGTGTAAAGTAGAAATCTTTTCCCAAATATCCCGCATTGTCTTCGAAAAACTTCGTCACGTCGAACTCGACATCGTTTACGTCTTCCGCAACGTCAACTCGAATGACGCCATTCGCTTCGCTGACTTTGTTGTCGCCCGTCGCCGTCAACGGTCCTTCGTATTCGTCCCCGTATGTGAAGACCGCCACTTGGTCAAGTCCGATTGTGGCGTACTTGTCTTCGCTTTTTCCACAAGCCCCAAAAACGCTTGCTCCAATGGTTGCACAAATGGCAACCGCCCCGATTTTTAAAATGTTTCTTTTTACCATGGAAACAGTTTACGCAGTTCAAAAAATAATATACAATAAAAATATGAATACGCAAAAAGTCGTTCTTGCAACCGCATTAAGGTCGCTTTTAATCCTTGTTGTTGTGTCCGCTTACACGTTTGGTTTTTACACGCGCGTGTTTCCATACGGCGCCGCACAACTTTTTGATTCGGTGGGAAACACACATTTAAGTATGGTTTACCATGTGCGTGCTTACGAACAAGACAAGGGTAGCGTTGAAAAATTGTATTATGCATTTGAAAAAAGCATTGAAGCCGGCGACAAACCAAACACAATTAAATACGGCAAGTTGTTTTTAAATCATCCGGATTGCGAAAAGATTTTGAACCAAGTCAATGAATACGTCAATAAAAACGGAGTGGGCGATTTTGACGCGCGGGAATGGCTTGAAGCCGCATTTGAAAAAGCAGGCGGTGATTTAAATGAAATCATATGACACAACCCCCGAAGCCGACCGCGCAATTTTGGTTGGGGTGGGGGAATCTTTGGACGAATTGGTTGCTTTGTGTGAATCTTGCAATATTTTTACGGTAGCCACAGTAGAACAAAAAATCCGTGAAATTGACCCCGCATATTATATTGGAAGTGGCAAAGTTTTGGAAGTTCGTGCCAAAGTTGATGAATTGAATGCAACTTGTGTTGTGTTTGATGTGGAATTGTCCGGAAGCAAAGTAAGAAATCTTGAAAAAGAGTTGGGCGTTTCTGTTCTTGACCGAAGTTTAATAATCCTTGATATTTTTGCCCAACGCGCGCAAAGTGCAGAAGGCAAATTGCAAGTCGAATTGGCGCAACTTAAATATAATCTTCCGCGCCTTATTGGTTCTTCTGGGGTAATGAGCAAAATGAAAACAAGTGTCGGAATGCGCGGCCCGGGTGAAAAAAAACTTGAATTGGACAAAAGAAAAATCCGTGATGAAATTGTGGAACTTGAAAAGAAATTGCAAAAGTTGCGCGAGACCCGCGATTTAGCAAACAAGCAATCCACAAAATCCGGCAAGCCCCGTGTTTGTTTGGTGGGGTATACAAACAGTGGCAAATCAACTTTGCTTAACACAATTACAAAAGCCTACGTTTTGGCAAAAGACCAACTCTTTGCAACTCTTGACCCAAAAACCACAAATGTGTTTGTGCAAAAACCCGACGGCGGCGGAGTGCAATTTCTTTTAACCGATACTGTTGGATTTATTGATAGATTGCCACACGAGTTTATCCGCGCATTCGAAAGCACTCTTGATTCCGTTCGCCATGCAAATTTGCTTCTTCATGTCGTCGATATTTCCAACCCCGATTATGAAAAACAAATCGAAGTTGTCAACAATGTTTTAAAAGACATTGGGGCAAGCCAAATCCCAACAATATTGGTTTTGAATAAAATTGACTTGGGGGGTGGGGGGTCGAGCGATAAAGTTAGGCAAGGTGGTGACAACGGAACGCAAACGCCCCACGTTTGCATAAGTGCGAAAAAAAACACCAATATTGAGTTGCTTAAATCGGAAATTGTGAATATACTTAACACATGAAAATCATTGTTTACGGCGGAACAAACAACCGCGAATACACCAAAGCGCAAATGAGCGCGTGCGAAAAATTGGGCAAATACCTTGGCACTTGCGGAGCAGAGATTCTCACAGGCGCTTGCCGTGGCTATCCGTATTATGTCGGAAAAGCGGCGATTCAAAACGGAAGCAGAAAAGTTATCGGCTACTCGCCCGCGCTTAATTTAAAAGAGCACGTCGAAGTTTACAAGTTCCCAACCGACGGCGTAACGGAATTGGTTTATGTGGACAGAAAATGCGATTCAATGCCCGAAGCCTTTATGCGCCGTTCAATCGACATGACGCCTTTTGCGGATACGGTGATTGTTTTGGGTGGTTCTTGGGGGACTTTTTCCGAAATCATTATGTCATTTATGTACAGAAGAACAATTATTTTGGTTGAAGAGTTTGAAGGTGCGGTAAAAGCATTTGAAAACGCATTTGAATTTTTCGGCGCGCGCGACATAAATCCCGCCGTTCATAACGGTGCAAAAATCCACCGATGCGCGACAATCGAAGACGCAATTTTGACATTAAAATCACTTCAAAATGCTTGACTTTATGCGGTTTTTAAGTTAAATTAAGCCCTATGAAAGCCGTTTTTGGGGTATTTATTTGCGTTTTGTGCGCCATTTTTGGTGTCTGTGGCGCCATTTTTGCAAACCAAAACAAAACCGTTTATGCGCCAACAGTCGAAGCCGCCAAAGTTGATTCAACTCCAAAGGGTTCGGCTTCACTTCCTACGGGTGTTTCAATAATGGTTTCGGACAATAACAAAATTAAAACACCGAAACCAATTACAATTACAAACGGGAAAATGGTTTTTGAAGAATACAACGGTTTGGGCGGTTATGTCGGGAATACCATGAAAATGGTTATCACAATCCCAACAAAATTTGCAACGGTTGACCATCCGGCAAACTTTGACAATGTAGCCGGTTTGAGCGCGGGGTTTTGGTTTATCACACGCCCTTCGCGTACGGCTTGGGAAATTGGGAAAAATCCAAATGAAACCGTCATTTCCAAGTTTGATACTTATGAAACCGTTGGCGCAAATCAAGTTGCAACACTTTATCACAAAGTTGGTTTTGGACCCAACACGGTTGGAATTGCCGATACATATACAATTCGGATTGGATTGCGTAGTGCCGACCCAAATTATGCAACACAAGACATTTATGCAACCACAGTTATTGAATTTGACATGGTTGTTTCGTTTACGCCACCCAATTTAACCGCAAACTTTCCCGATTCCATTTATGGTTCTTCTAACGAGTTCAAAGTTGTTGCCGATTCTGTAAACAAAGGTGGCACAATTGGATTAAGTTACATTGAAGGCATTACAAAAATGGATTATGGAAACTTGCCGACAGGCACAAAGGATATTTCTTTGGGCTCGGTTGCAAAACTTAATGAAACTTTGCCGGATTTTTTGGTAGCAACATTAAGAGATGACGGAAAGGCTTATACAATTAAAATCAAAGACGGCGCAAAAGTCAAAAACGGAAGATACGAAATAGGATTCTTTTTGGATTTTTACCGTGTTGATATTGACGCAAACGGGGTAATCAATTATGGAAACGGAAGCGCGGTTAGCGGTGACGAGCGCGCATATTTTCATGAAACAAATTGGAAATTGACCGCGTATTTGGAATTCGTTGACCAAGAAAAATCCGGTTTCAATTACGCAACTTTGTTGATTTGTCTTGCAATTGTTGGTGGCGTGGGGCTTGTTTGGTGGCTTTCCACAAAGATGACATTTTATATGCAAGTCAGCGCACAAAAACGTCAACGTGACCGCGAAGACCGCGCCGAAGCCCGCAGAAAAGCAAACGAAAGGGCATTGAAGGGCGACGGCGGGCAATCGGGCAAGTAATTAAAAGTTTGGTTCGTTCATATCTATAATCAATGGCAATGTCATTGGTCGTTGTGGGCTTTTGTTTGGGTTTGGTTTGCATTATTACAGGCGGCGATGTTTTGGTGCGCGCGGCGATTAAATTGAACAAAGTTTCCGGAATTAACACGGTTATAATCGGCGCAACTTTTGTTTCGGTTGCGACAACTTTGCCCGAAGCATTCATTTCCGTCTTTGCCGTAATGGCGGGCAATCACGGCATAGCGGTTGGAAATGCAATCGGGGCAATGATTGCGAATGTGTCGCTTGTTTTGGCGGTGTCTTTGGTTTTTATTCCCGCCGTAATAAAGCGTGGCGAAATCATTTACAAGACACTTTTCCTGCTTGGGATTTTGGTAATTGTGCTTTTATTTGCAATGGATTTAAAAATATCGTGGTACGAAGGCGCCATTTTGATTGTGGCGTTCGCTATGTTCCTTTTCATGAATTATTTCGAGGAAAAATCAAAATCGCGCACAATCGAAACGGTGACGTCAAGCGAGATTTTATCCAAAAACAAAAAAAACAATGTTTCTTGGTTCAAAATTGCGCTTGGGTTTGTCTTTGGGCAAGCCATGCTTTGTGTGGGCGCGTATGCTTTGGTTGAAAATGGGGAAAGGCTTGCGCATATGTGGGGCATAAGCGAAACGGTAATTGGTTTTACAATTATTGCAATTGGCACAAGTTTGCCCGAATTGGTTACGGCAATTTCAAGTATTCGCGGGAAATGTGGCGGGCTTGCAATCGGGAATGTGATTGGGGCAAACATTATAAATTGCACATTGCTTTTGGGTTTGTGCGGAGTAATTGGCGGGTCTTATTTGCCAATTTCAAGAGAGACCGCCTTTGTCGCTTTGCCGGTTTTGATTTTGATGACTTCGGTTGCAATTTTGCCGATTTTGTTTCGCGGCAAAGCCCACCGAGCACAAGGAATAACCCTCTTGGGGCTTTACATTGCCTATGTTGCATATTTGTTTATAGTCCAGCCACTTTGATTACAATTTTTTTACGGTGTTTAATGGCGTTTCGACACGACTTGGGCGTCCGAACATTGTGACTTCGATTGTGCATTTTGCGTTTGCCGTATCCAAAGCCACAACTACCGCGGTTTGACCGGCAAGTTGTCCGTCAATAACGTGAACCGTGTCGCCGATTTCAACTTTGGTTATGATATTGTTGATTTTGCGTTCGATTTTCATGTCGTGGACTTCTTTGTCGGAAAGGGGAAGAGGGCGACCTTTTGGACCAACAAAACCCGTAATTCCGTTTGTTCTTGTAACCGTGTGCCATAAATCGTCGCCGTAAATCATTTTTACAAACAAATAACTTGGCATTGTTTTGTTTTTAGACAAAACTTTTGTGCCACGTTTTTCAACCATGATTTCTTCTTCCGGAATGAAAATGTCAAAGATTCGGTTTTCCAAATGTTCTTTTTTGATGACCTTTTCAAGGTTGTCTTTTGCAACTACTTCATAGTTTGAAAAAGTATGTAAAACATACCAGCGGGCGTCTTTGTCCAGATTTTTAATTTCTTGTTTTTCTTCTTCGCTCATTGTGCTAACCCCTTTGTTAATAATTTGAATAATTCGCCCAAGCCGCGGTCAATTCCGAACACGACAAGTGAAAAAATTACAACAACGCCCAAAACCACGCCGGTTTGTTTGATTGTGGTTGAAAAGTTTGGCCAATTAACTTTTTTCAATTCGCCGAACATTTCTTTGAATCTTGTTGACATTTTTACGCGGTCTTTTTTGGCTTCGCGACGTTTTTCACGCATTTTTAACTTTTCCGCTTTGCGGTCTTGTTTGATTTCTTCTTTTGTTGGTTCAATTTTTATTTTTTTCTCTTGCAACCCACCCGTTTGGGGTCTTTTATTTTTGTTTCCCATACTTATTTTGTTTCCTTGTGCTTTGTATGTTTTTTACAAAAAGGACAATATTTGTCCATTTCCATTCTTTCTGGGTCGTTCTTTTTGTTTTTTGACGACGTGTAATTGATGCGTTTGCATTCCGTGCAAGCGTATTGCGTGTTAATTCGGGCGCCTTTGCCTTTTTTTGCCATATAGCAATTATATCACCAAAAATAAGTTTGTCAACACTAAAAAATAGAGTATACTTAATTGATGCGAAAGATAAAAGCGTTTGCGGTTTTGTGCTTTGCGATATTTGTTGTTGCGTTTAATTGCTCGGTTTATTTTGGTTTTGGAACGGTAAAAGCGGAAAGTCCGACGACAAAAACGGCAATAATTACGGGGCAAAATCCGGATTACGAAAAGTTTTTACAAGATTACAACAACGGCGATATTGAAAAATACGGGGAAGTTTTTCCAAGCCCCGCAAAACGAAACTTTAAAATAACACAAACAAAACAAAGCAAAATTGCTTCCTTGCCCGAAAGTTATGACCCAAGACCGCTTGGGAAAATGACAAGCGTGAAAGACCAAGGGGCGTTGGATACTTGTTGGGATTTTGCGGCGGTTGCGGCGGCGGAAACAAGAGTGAAAAAAGATGAAGAAGAATTTGATTTTTCGGAAGAGCACATAAGGTTTTATTTAAGCAATGCCAATCCAAGCAGCATTTACAAACGAAAACCAAATGAAGCGGGTTGGGTAGATGCGGCGGCGAATTATATGGTCAACGGAAGCGGAGTTGTTTTGGAATCCGAATGCCCTTATGTCAATGCGCCAAATGCTCCTGCGCCAAATCTTAATATCACGCCCACGAAAATCTTTACAGATACGGAAGAGATTCCCGTCACGGATTTGAACGCTATTAAAACTGCGGTGACAAATTATGGGGCGGTGGCGGTTTCGGCACAATGGCCAAATAATTTAAACTCTTATTTTAACACAAGCAATTTTGCATTTTATTTTACCGACCCCAATTCGGAAGGTCACGCAATAACTATTGTGGGTTGGGATGATAATTTTGCCGCGTCAAAGTTTAAAACCCCATACCCAAGCGCAAACGGTGCATGGCTTTGTAAAAACAGTTGGGGGGAAGCGCAAATGGATGGCGGGTACTTTTGGGCTTCGTATAAAACCAAGTTCAGTAATGATTGCGGGATTGCTTTTACAAAATATATTGATTATGACGAAAATCGAAAAATTGTTTCATATGACAGTTCAATTATAGGTGGGGCTTTGGCATTTCCGTCAAATCCAATTTATGCGGGGAATGTGTTCAATATTTCCGCACAAGATTCAAGTTCAATGAGCGTGCAAGAGGTAACTTTTTATTCAAACTGTGTTCAAAATTATGAAATATATATTGGCTCGGCGGTGACAAGTTTAGGAAGTACAAAATATGCAAACGGAACAACACATTTGGGTTGGCAAACGGTTAAATTAAACAAACAATATGTCGCAAGCAATAAATATGCGGTTGTAATAAAATTCACAAATCCGATGGGTTTGGAAGATTGGGGCGCGGCATTTGAATACGGTGACACTTCGCTTGTTGTGAAAAATACTTCGCTTGGGCAAGGTTTTTTATCGTATAAAATGTCAACAAGGTCAGCGGATTGGACGGATTTAAAAACATTTTTCATCCAAAATGGTCAATCAAAATATGGCAATTTCATGATTAAATCTGTGCTTTTACCCAAAATAAATGGTGACGAAGACAATGGTGACGAAGAAATTACAAATCCGGAAACGGAAGACCCAGATGAAACGGGCGATAACGAAGACGACGATTTCACAGATGACGCAAAGAAACAAAAGCAAAAAGACATAATGTTTGTGGGTCTTGTCATTGCGGGGATTTTTGTTCCGATTGGGGTTTTGTATTTGATTGCCGCCATTGCTACGCGAAGACCAAAGACTTGACAAAAAAATCTAAATTGCATATAATAAGCCTATTGAAAAACTTTCGGCACTTTGAACGCGTGTTGTTAATTCCAACAATGTATTTGGTTGTTTCTGTGTGTCTTGATATCGTTTTACAAGTCAGCATTTATGACCGCGGGCTTTTGCCACAACATTATTTTATGTCTTTTGTGTTCATAATGTTGTTCGCCCTTTTATTAAGTTATATCCGCCACAGAATCACTCAACTTTGTTTGGCTTCGGGTATTTTGATTTTTAAATCTTTGATTGTTATTTCAAATTATGTCGGATATTCAAAAATCCATGAATTGTTTTTGTTCCAAACTTTGCGTGCAACGGGCGAGATTTTCAAAGCCCACGACGGAAGCCCATTGGGAATTATTGTCCAAGTATCCACAATCTTGTTAATGCTTGGGCTTTTTATTACTGCGGGGGTTTATACTTGCATCAAACATTATGGAACCAAAAGTGGGCATACATTGAAAAACTCTATTGTCATTTTAATGGTTACAACGGTTTTGCTTGGAAGCCAAAGTGCATATTGTGCAAATCTTGGCAAATATTCCGACAATATCGTTGACAATATGCTTGAAAACACAAAATATAATTACGATTCATTTCAAAACAAGTTTTATTATTTGACAACTTTTGGCTCGACCATGTTTTATGTGCGGAACTTTTTGGACGTAAGTAAAATCAATGCGGCAAAGTTTCCCGAAATGCCCAACGCGGATAATTATCCATTCATTCCAAACGAAGGGGCAGGATATTATGACAAATACAAATATCAACTTAACCCAACGGCGGAACGCCCCGAAAAGACAAATCTAATAATGCTTATGATGGAAACTTTTGAAGCCGACGCGCTTAAACCTTCGCTTACTCCAACTCTTACGGCTTTTCAAAACAAATGCACGGTTATTAACGGCTACAAAGGTTTCGAACGCACCTGTATGACGGAATACGCGTCGCTTGTCGGTTCGCATCTTTTGACCGAAATGTGGCGCGATTACGGCGATGTCGAAGTTCCGCAAGCCTTGCCCGCAATTTTTCGGCGCGAAGGTTATGAAAGCATCAATGCTTTTCACGCATTTGAAAAAGAGTTTTACGGGCGCGACCAATTATTTACAAAGCAATTTGGGTTTGACAATATTTATGACCCAACGGATTTCGGAATCAAACTTGAAACCAACAAAGGTAAAATAGGGCACAACAGCGACACCGAAATGTTTGACAAAATGCAAGAAAAAATGGCGCCCGACGACAAAAGTTTTTTCAGTTACGTCTTAAACGTAAGCACACATTATCCGCATTTCGGGCCTCGCAGCGTTTGCACGCCAACAAATGAAACGGACAAATACGGCTATCCAATTTACGAGAGCATTTTCCCCGAAAGTTTGAAAGAGATTTACGAAGAATACAATGACGGCAACTTGACCGACGATGACAATTTCCCGAAATTAAGAACCGCAACAAAAGAAGAGCACAGAGCAATGTTTGCTTTTATGACGGGAATGCGCGAGTTCGACAACGGGGTAAAGATTTTATTGCACAGATTGGAAACCACACCCGACAAAGTAAATGGCGGAATGTTAATTGACCACACCGCAATTGTTGCTTATTCCGACCATTTCAATTATGGCGCTTATGACGAATCTGAAAATAGTGCCTGTGGATTATTGTCCGATAATTATGTCAAGCACCCAATAAGCGAGCCGCTTGCATTCATGTTTTACAATCCGCGCGAATATGTCGCCCGCCAAACCGAAGCCAAAAACACACCAAACGTAATAAGGCGCGACTTTATGAGCAACATTGACATTTACAAAACCGTTTGTCATTTGTTCAATATTGAAACAAGCACAAAATACACTCTTGGCGTGTCGGCATTGAATGACGAAAGTTTTTCAATCGGAGTGGGTTTTAACTCCGGCATTTATTTTGGATACTGTCCGGAAAATCAAGTCTATTTCACCACGCGCGATTTCAAAAGGTTTGAAACAAGCGAGCAAATCTTGCCTTCCGCCAAAACTATTGCGGATTGCCGCGCAAGATTGGAAACAATTTTCCACTCTATGCAATATATGGACAGACATTACAAGCGCAACACATTTAAATACCTTGACGATACAAAATATTTTATGTTAAAATAACGTCGCTTACCTTCGGCAATTAGCTCATTTGGTAGAGCACACGCTTGACGTGCGTGTGGTGGTAGGTTCGAGCCCTACATTGCCGACCAAAATCAAAATCTTGGGCAACAATTTTGGCAAGGGCAACCATAGTTGTAATTGAACGGGCGGAAACTTTCGTAATATGGCGCACAACGATTGCAACAATTTTGGCAGCCGCAATTGTTGTTGTAATTGTAACCATAACTGTAACTTGAATAATAATTGTACATTTTAAACCTCCTTTGTTTATGGGCGCAAGCCCTATTTTATTGTATTGCAATTTTCAAAGTTGTGTGATAAAATGCCCATATTGGGGTCTTGGTTCAGTGGTAGAACGGTGCGTTCGCAATGCACAGACACGAGTCCGATTCTCGTAGACTCCACCATTTATAGTTGAAAAAACCATTGACTTTTGTTTGTAATTAGTGTACACTTTAAGCAAGGAGAAGAATTATGGAAGGAAAAAAGGACAAATACGGTTATCCGGTTACGACACTTGACCGAGTAAAATGTGCGGTTGGAGTGCACGACGTCGAAACCAGAGCGGTCGTTGATAAAGAAGGTCGCGAACACGACGCGATGGACAATGTCGATATTTATGCATTACCAAAAGGCGAATTGCACCATGAATGTATTAAATGTGGGGCAAAAGTTAAACACACCGACAAAGATAAACTTATGAAAAAATATTGGAAAAAAATCGACCGAGCAATTGAAAACGGTGGCGTAAGTTAAGAATAAAAGACTCGTGATTTAACTCAGTTGGTAGAGTACACGATTCACATTCGTGTTGTCGCAGGTTCGAGCCCTGCAATCACGACCAATTTGTTGACATTTTGCGCGAAATTACGCATACTAATCCCATGCGAAAGATATTGTCGGCGATTGTTGTGGGCTTTTTTCTTGTTGGCGCGCTTGCAATTAACTTTGCCGGCACATTGAATCCAAAAGGGCAACCGAACGCGGGATTAAGTTATTTCAACAATTATAAAATTGCTTATACCGCCGAAGGCGATATTTCTGGTTATAATCCGCAACCAATTTTTAATTTAGACGGAACAATTAACAGAGTCGGCGCGGCGCATTTATATTATTTAATGTATAAAAACCAAACGGATAGAATGTTACAACAACGAATGGGTGATAATAATGAACAATACAATTACCATGATGCAAGTTTTTTCAGCAGTCAAGTGGTAGGCGAAAACGCTTCGGGCGCAATTTATGTTAAATTGTTTCCAAAAATTACGGATAGCACGACCGAAGTAAATGCACTTTCCGATTTATGGTTCCAAGTTGTCTATCGTTCCGCTTTGTTGGACGGCACAAAAGACACGATTGCATTGTATGCCGCCGAACCATATAGGGAATCCAGTTTTAACGAAGGGGAATTGGGTGATGATAGTTATAAATATGTTTATGCCGATTCACTTGTTCGCACAAACATTTTAAATGATTACAACACATTGAAATCTAAATTTCCCAATAACACAATTGAAAATTATTTATTGACCGCAAATGACCTTGCGGGCAAATGGCAAACTGCCGCCTTTCAAACTTCCTTTAACAAAAATGGTGTTGCGGGCGAAACAGGTGATTCGGCATATGGTGGTGGGGAGCATGACGGTCGGTTTTATAATAAAAACGGAATGGATTCCATTTCAAGCGACCATATTTTTCTTCCTTCCTCATTTGAAGTTGTAATGGGGAAAATGGACGACAATAGCGGAAGAGCAGAGTCAGGGTACGAAACATATGTTGAAAACCGCGCCGATGTTGCGTCCGGATTGACCGCAAGCGTATATAATCCGGTTAAAACCCGTCATGGGCTTTGGGCATTGGATGGATATGACCGTTCTTTTAAAGTTGATGTATCGCCAACTATCAATGACCCCACTTATGGTGCTTATTTGCGTTCAGAAGGAAATCAATACAATGCGGGAAGTATAAATCCCAATGGTAGTGGTGGACAGCAAGCAAAAGGCGTGGCACACAATGTTCGTCCCGCGTTCATTTTGGACACAAATGCAATTAGCAACATTACTTTCACCGTCACACGCGATTCCAATGGCGGTTCGGCTGTTGCGGCGGAGCAATTCAAATACAATCAATATATTGAAAACAATTCTAAATACACATCCTATAAGGACGGATTTCAATTTGGCGGCTGGTACAAAGACAGCGCATTAAATCAGAGATGGGATTATACCAACGAATCAGTGAAAGACGATTTAACTTTGTACGCGAAATGGACTCCGAACCCCGTTGTTATTCCAAAATACACCGTCACATTCGACAGTGACGGCGGAACAACCGTCGCCCCAATCACCGACGTCCCAGAAAACACAAAGATATCCGCACCAACTCCGCCGACCAAAGAGGGTTACTCCTTCGTTGGTTGGTACAACGACAACATAGTCGGAGCAGGCTCTTGGCAATTCGATGAAGATTTAGTAACAGGAAATATAACTTTGGTCGCACATTGGACCGCAATCGAGCAACCTCCGCCCGTCGAACCTCCTCCCGTTGACCCGCCCGAGCCACCGCCACCACCTCCTCCGCCACCACCACCTCCGCCACCTCCACCACCACCGCCGGTAGAACCGCCCGATGAACCTCCGCCCGAAGAACCCGAAAACAATCCCGATTGGCGCGACCCATATTGGTGGTTTTGGATTGCTCTTGCCGTGTTTGGCGGGGTATTGATTACTCTTTGGGTTATTGTTGCGACAGAGCGCAGCGTTAAAAAACACAAAATAAAAACTAAACAAGAAACATATGACCAAGACATTTCCAAAGCCGGTCAAGAAATCCAAGAAGCAATTAAAATGAAACAAGCAGACCGCAACAAAGCAATGGAAAAGGCGCAAGAAGCCGCGAAGAGATTGGACGACGCGACAAAAACAAAAGAAGAGATTAAAAAGATTAAGGACAAACTTTGACCTAATTATATTTGTTGGTCGGGACGACACGGAAGGAGCGCAGCGACGTATGAGAGTGGCGTCCCTTGACAAGCCCGTAATATGTTATTTGTTGGTCGGGACGACACGATTCGAACGTGCGACCTCATGGTCCCAAACCACGCACTCTACCAACTGAGCCACGTCCCGATAACCACCAACAATATACAATGAAAAAATATATTTGTCAATGGCGGGATTTGTTATATAATAACAATATGCGAAAGATAATCTTGGCCGGCATTTTAACTTTTGTTGTGTGCGTACAATTGTTTTCGCCAATCTCGCTCGCTAACCTTGTAAATGCGTCTTCTGGAACAAATTGGGGCTACCCGCCGCCCGATAATATGACGCAATCAAAATACGTTCGTATGTATGTTGGGCAAAATAGGGGAATTTACGTCGGACCGCCGGAAACGGATAATGTAATTGATTTTGGCGAAGAAAGCGCGCCGTCGCTATTTCATTCAACCGAAAACGGTGGACAAATTGATACATATGTGGCTTCACGCATTTGCACCATTTACGCGGATACTTTAAATTACCGTTGGATAGATATTCAAAATCAGCGAACGGATTCAACCGAATTAAATGCGCTCGATTTTTCAAATCAAGCCCAAGCAAATTATGCGGGTAGGCATGGGGGCGGAATTATAAATGAGGCGCAGCCCAGCGCAATTTATGTGCGATTGTTTGACAGATTGACTTCGGGACCGGCGGAAGTGCAATCTTTTACCGGAAACGACAATATTGGCGCGCGGTGGTGGCAACTTGTGTATGCAAAGGACGGAATTTTAACATTTTATATGGCCGAACCATATCGAAATTCGCCATTTAATAATGGTTCTTCGGCAAGCGTATATGCGAATTCAGACATAAAGACGAACTTGTTGACGGATTTCGTTTCTGTATATAACAATTTCCCAGCCGCGCACACGGCAATCGTGGGCGGGCAACCTTGGCAAAATCAAACAACGGAATTCACTTATAATAATAATAATTGGACTTATACTACTTCCGGAATTGGTAGTGGCGAAAAAATTTATATTCCATCACTATATGAAGCAGCCGCGAATGACCAAACAAGTGCGAATGGAAATGATAACATTCGCACGGGGATTTGGGCATTAAACAATTGGGACCGCGCATTTGATAATTCTGCGCGTGTTGGGAGCAATATAGAAGACAAAGCGTATTTACGTTCGTCGGATACCGGACACAATTTTGTACCATTTTTGGCATCTGCCCCTCCTTCAAGATGGAGTAATACTAATAACCAAGTAAGTTGTGGCGTTCGTCCCGCAATCAACATAGATATTCAAGCGCTCCGCGATGCCGCCCGATACACAGTTACTTTTAAAGACCCCAAATTAAATCGACCGGTTCCCGCGACAATTACCGATGTTCCTTACGGCGCAAAAATTCCCGAACCTACGGAAAACCCATCGAGTGAAGGGTATACTTTTTCGGGCTGGTTGGGAAAGGATATTGATAGGGGAATAACTGGGTATTGGCCTTTTGCGACCGAGCCTGTGAAATACGATGTGACTTTATATCCGAATTGGTGGAGTAATCGTTATAGCATAGTTTACAATAATAACGCGCAAGATGCAACAGGTACAGTCGAGCGACAAAACGATATCAATTATTTCCAAGAAACAACTTTACGACAAAACGGCTTTGCGCGAACGGGTTGGACATTTGCGGGTTGGAACACGAAAGCGGACGGCACAGGGACGAGTTATTCGGAAGGGCAAGTTGTAAGCAAACTTTTAGACAAGGCAGTTGGCACAGTTAATTTGTATGCGCAATGGGTTCAAGATATCAATTATTACACCGTCACCTTCGACAGTGACGGGGGAACAACCGTCGCCCCAATCACAAATGTCCCCGAGAACACGAAAATCTCAAAACCCACCGACCCAACCAAAGAGGGTTACTCTTTTGTTGGTTGGTACAACGCCAATATAGTCGGAGCAGGGCAATGGGATTTTGGACAAGATATTGTCACAGGCAATATAACTCTTCGCGCTCATTGGACTGCAATCGAGCAACCTCCGCCCGTCGACCCTCCGCCCGTTGACCCGCCCGAGCCGCCACCTCCGCCACCTCCGCCGCCTCCACCGCCTCCGGTAGAGCCGCCCGATGAACCACCGCCGGAAGAACCCGAAAACAATCCCGATTGGCGTGACCCATATTGGTGGTTTTGGCTTGCAATGGCGATTCTGTTCGGTGTTACCGCATTGCTCGGTACAATTGTTCTCATAGAACGTCATTTCAAGAAACATAAAATAAAAACAAAACAAAAGACATATAACGAAACAATATCCCAAGCAAGTCAAGGAATACAAGAAGCCATCCAAATCAAATCCACCGACCGCAACAAGGCAATGGAAAAGGCGACGGAAGCCTCAAAGAGTATCGAGGAAGCAACGAAAACGAAGGATGAGATTGAGAGGATTAAACGCAAACTTTGAAAAATTGCTTGCTAAAATCCGTGGGGCGGGGTATCATTGATTTGTGGTTTTGAGCGAAAAAGCAAAGTTTTATACAAAAATCGGGCTATTGTCTTTGGCGGGGCTATTTTGCCTTTTGGGTTTGATAATGACATTAAGCAATCCGACAGATTATAAAAAAGTCAATGCCGAACTTATTGGTTACAATGACGAAATTGTTGAAGGCGAGGGGAACATTCGCAGTTATATTTTTGGATTTGATGACAAGCAATTTTTGGTTTACGATTTGCAAATCAATCGGGAAACCGAAATCTCTACTTATCCGATTTGGATTTTGAAAGACGAAACGGGTGAGCAAGGCTGGGTCACAAAACCGCACGAGAGCGCGCCGCAAAAGGGCTTTGGCGTGGTGTTTATTTTGGCGGGCTTGGGCATTGGCGGATATTACGGAACAATGGAAGTTTTGAAGCGCGTGCGGGGCGGCGGGGTGACAAAAGCGCCGAAAGAGAAAGTTGAAAAAATCAAGCCCGAGCCGATGGGGGAAAAGTTTTAATGAATGAAAATGGAAGAGTAGCGGTTTTTATTGACGCGGAAAATGTTTCGGCGGAACACGCCGAGAAGATTTTGTTAGAGGCCGCCGGTTATGGCGACGTGATTATCAAACGCATTTTTGCGGATTGGAGCAGCCCCCAAATGCATTCTTGGAAAGCGAAAGTTCCGCATTTGTCTTTGCTTGCGAATCAACAATTTCCCGCGGTCAAAGGTAAAAACGCAAGTGATATTTCACTTATCGTAAGTGTTCTTACAACTTTGTTTGAAAAAAATATTGACGTGTTTTGTTTGGTTAGTTCCGATAGCGATTTTACAAGATTGGTGCAAGAATTGCGCGAGCGCGAGAAATTGGTCATTGGTTTTGGAATGCAAAAGACCGCGGTGCCGGCGTTTGTTAATTCGTTTTCCGAATATATTTATTTGGACAAGCCGGAAAAAATAGAAACCAAAGCAAGCAACCGAATTTCGCCTTCTGACGCATTGTCAAGAGAGAAACTTGATGCCTTGCGTGAAATTATTGAAAAGTTAATTGAACGCAGTGGCAAGGCATTGTACGGTCTTATTGGCATTGAAATGAAAAATAAATTCGCCGACTTTATTCCGAAAAACTACGGTTGCAAAACCATGAAATTGTTTATTGAAAAATATCTTAATGCGATTGGTGATTACAAAACCGAAATTGACCGCGACGGCATGACAATGTTTTTGGTGCAAAGGTGAAACTGACTTTTGACTACAATGTTGATTTGGCGATTGAGATTATGCGCAAGGCTGGCACGCGTTTGGTGCAAAAATATGACGGCAAAATTCCATACAGTTGGCACATGGAAAGGCTTAATTAAAACAATCTTGCGTAATCTTGTGACCCATGAAAAACGTGTACAATGTGGGCTTCTTTCTTTTCTTCAATTACCTTGTAAAAAACAATATAATTTCTTATTGGACATTTTCGATAACCATTTATAAATGACATTGGATAAATATAAGGGTCCTTTTCAATGTACGAAATTGCTTTGTCAATTTCTAAAATCAATTTAGTGGAAATTTGTTTATAAATATTTTCAAGTTCTTCGATTGCTTTTGGCAAGAAACGGATTTTAAATACGGTTGGCATATTTGCCTTTTAAATCTGCCAAAACTTTTCTTCCGTCATATGAAATACCCGTTTTTGCATATTCTTTTTCCGCTTCTTGTATGTTCAATAAAATTTGCGCTTTCATGCACATAGTCTGCATCGCTTCAAAATCTGTTCGCTCAATCAAAACTTTGCCGTCCATTGGAACGGGTTGTATTTGCATTACTTGCGACGCTATCATATTTATATTATATGCTTTTTAAAGTTAATAAGTCAAGTGGAATCATCAAATAAGTCTTGACATTTTGCGTTTTTGGTGTAAATTCATCGCATGAATAATATATTTACGACGCAAGGTACACATTTGGCTACCGTCGATTGGGCGAAAATTGAAGCAGAAATAGAAGCCGATGAAGAAATTAAGAAGCATTATCCGAAACTTAACCCAGACCAAAAACTTTATATGCGCCAATGCATGATTAGAATAAAATACGCGGCAAAAACAAAAAGTACCGAGCGCATTTGCGTAATTGAACCCGCAATCTGATTTATTTCAATTTTTCCAAACCTTGCAATTCTTTCAACACGAACTTGCCGTTTTTGCGCACAAGTTTATCATCAAGATACACATCGCAATTGCGCAAAATCAAATCCCAATGGATTTGGCTCTTGTTGCCGTTCGGGCAATCGTCGTAACAATTTCCCATGGCAATGTGAATTGAACCCGAAATCTTTTCGTCAAACAAAATGTCATTCATCGGCTTTTTGATATATGGGTTCACGCCGAAAGCGAACTCGCCGGTGTAGCGCGCTTGCTCGTCGCTATCAAGTTCCGCGTTCAATGCCGCGGTGTTGCTTGAAGTTGCCTCGATTGCTTTTCCGTCTTTGAAAGTCAAACAAATATCGTTGTGGATAACGCCTTTGCAAGTCGACGGGGTATTGAAATGGATTTTGCCGTTGATGCTTGTGCGGAGTGGGCTTGTGTAAATCTCGCCGTCGGGAATATTGCATTCGCCGGAACAGATTTTCGCTTTTTGCCCCTTGATTGAAAAAGTCAAATCCGTGTCGGGTGCGACAATTCGAACTTTGTCGGTTTTTTCCATAAGTTCTTTCAATGGGAGCATCGCGTTGTGCATTTTTGTGTAATCCATTGTGCAAACATCGAAATAAAAATCCTCAAACGCCTCGACGCTTGTTTGCCCCATTTGCGCCATTGATGCGTTCGGGTAATTCAAAATTACCCAATTGTGTTTGACCGCGCGCGTATCCATGTGAATGGGCTTGCCGTAAAATTTGCTGTGTAATATTTTATTTGCTGCGGGAACGTCGGCACTTTCAAATTCGTTTCGCGCCGCGCGAATCCCGATATAGGCATTACATTCTTCAAACATAGGCAAGGCATATTTGCACATTCTTTTGCTTAAATCTTCCGTCACACCCATTAAGACGGCTCGGCTGACTTCTTCGTCACCCAATCTTACAAACGGGAAAGCCCCAATCTTATAGATTTGTTTGACCAATTCAACAACCAAATCTTTTGATTCGCTTGTCGCCTCGATTATTATGCTTTGTCCCTTTTGTAATTTGCAACTGTGGCTCAACAAGTTTCTTGCAAGTTTTTCAATCCTTGGGTCTTTCATTTTCCTTCCCCCTTTTGAAAGTCTTGACAAAGTATACCGCTTGTGATATTATAATGCAAATGGATTCACATAAAAAATTGATTTGTGCCGCATATTTTGTAGGCGGAAAGTATTATGTCGGTTGGTGCCATAAAAATGCATCTGACAAATATTTGCAATCCAAAAATGTCAATGGAGCAAACGCAAAAGGTGGCATTGATGGATATTTTACCGAAGACGGCCGCTTTATAGAAAGCGATAGCGAAGAGGCACTTGATTATGAATACTGCTTTGGCGCGGATAAATTTTTGAATAAAACAAATACAGAACTTGGTCAAAAATATGCTGATGAAAAAAATGCAATTCAAGATGCGGGTTCAATGCCAAAACGCAAAAAAAGCGAAATGACAATCACACGCGAATTTGTAAACGCATCAAGCAAATATGACGAAGGCGGCGAAATCTACGGCTACGGGTCGCGCAAATAATTTAACTTTTTACACAAATTTTCAAAAACGTTTTCTTGCCTTTTTTAATTGTAAAGTCTTTTGTCACCGTTGTAAAGTTAATATCCGTTATTTTTTCGTCGTCCAAAATTATTGCGCCGTTTTGAATAAGTTCACGCGCCTCGCGTTTGCTTTGCGCCAAATTAGAGGCAACCAAAATATCGACAAGCAGCGGGGAAGATTTTATTGTTACGCTCGGGGTTTCCAATTCAAACTTTCCGTGTATTTGTTCCGTAATGTTCGTCGCCATGAAACGCTTCGCCGCAATAATGTCGCCTTTGCACATTTTGTGAATCTCTTCGCGCGAAATATCGGTAAAAAATGTAAGCAATTTTTCAACGTCTTTGTCGTCAACATTTATAAAATATTGGAAAAAATCATACGCGCTTGTCTTTTTCGCATCAAGCCACAAAGCCCCCTTTTCCGTTTTCCCCATTTTTTGTCCGTCGGAATTGGTAAGCAGGGGATAACACAACGCAAACATTGCCCCGCGCGGCTTGTCATTCACGAATGCAATTTTTCGCCCCAATTCCACGCCCGCCAAAATGTTCGCCCATTGGTCACTTCCGCCTATTTGCAAAATACAACCCATCGATTCATTCAAATGCACAAAGTCGTACGCTTGCATCAACATATATCCCAATTCCAAAAATGTAAGCCCATTCCCAAGGCGATTTTTGTAACATTCGTGCGCCAACATTTCGGAAATATTGAAATGCGCGCCTATGTTTTGCATAAAATCCACGAGAGCAACACCTTTCCCCAACCAATCCGCATTGTAAACAATTTTGGTCTTTTTCAAATCAATAAATCGCGCCAAAGTTTCCGCAATTCCTTTTGCATTGTGATTGGTTTCCGTGCTTGAAAGCATCTTTCGCATATCGTTTTTGAAACTTGGGTCGCCAACGGTAGCCGTCGCATTGCCAATCAAAATAATTCCATTGTGACCAAAATCTTGAAAAATCTTAAAAATACGCAAGCCAAACCAATGCCCAATATGCAAATTGTCCGCCGTCGGGTCAATCCCCAAATAAAAAGTAACCGGCTTTTCCAAAGCCTTCCTTAATTCGTCTTCATGCGTGCAATTCGCCACAAATCCGCGCTCTTTTAATGCGTCAAAAACATTTTTCATAATCAATACGCCTTCCCCCAAATAACGCGCCCGTCGTCAAGTTTACACCTTGAAGTTATCGCGTGCTCTTTTAATTTCGTTTCAATTTCTTCACTGTGCGGCGCAATAACAAACCCGAGTTTCGTTTCAAAAATCTTAATGACTTCGTCCGCGGTTTTCGCTTCATAAGTCATAGATTCCCGCCTTTTAAGTGCCTTTTGATACATATCTTCATTGATTTTGTTAAATAATTCAATCATTTTTTTATTATTGACATCACTTATTTTCATTGTAATTTTCTCTCTCGTGTCGCGCCGAACAACTACGCAAGTCCCCGCCTCGATATCTTTCGGACCAATCTCAATCCTAATCGGCACTCCGCGCATCTCGTACTCGGCAAACTTCCAACCGGGCGAATTGTCGCTCTTATCCACAAGCGTCCTAATATTACTCAAACCTTTCGCCAATTCGTCCGCCTTTTCAATCACGCCACCTTTGTGCGCCGCAATCGGAATAATAACTGCTTGGATTGGGGCAATATTCGGCGGCAAAACAAGCCCGTTATTATCCCCGTGTGTCATTACAATCGCGCCCATCAATCGCGTCGAAACACCCCAAGAGGTTTGATGCGGATTTGTCAATTTCCCGTCGCGCCCCAAAAACTTTATATCAAAACTCTTTGCAAAGTTTGTCCCCAAATAATGGCTTGTCCCGCTTTGCAAAGCCTTCCCGTCATGCATCATCGCTTCAATTGTATAAGTTTCCACCGCACCCGCAAACTTCTCGCGCTCGGTTTTCCGCCCCGAAATAACCGGCAGGGCAAGGTAGTCATGCGCAAACTTTTTATAAATTTCAAGCATTCTTAAAGTCTCTTCCCGCGCTTCCTTTTCTGTTTCGTGCAAAGTATGACCCTCTTGCCAATAAAACTCCAAAGTCCTCAAAAACGGGCGCGTAGTTTTCTCGCATCGCACAATATTCGCCCATTGATTTAACAACTTCGGCAAATCACGGTAAGATTGCACTTCTTGTTTAAAATAATCGCAAAACAAAACCTCGCTCGTCGGTCGAACTATCAATCGCTCGCTCAACTTTTCCGTCCCAAAATGCGTCACAAATGCAACCTCCGGCGCAAAACCTTCAATGTGCTCCTTCTCACGCATAAACATACTCTCGGGAATCAACATCGGAAGCATCACATTTTGGTGTCCTGTTTTTTTAAACTCCGCGTCCAAAACCTCTCGAATCTTTTCCCAAACACTTGTACCATAAGGGTGAAAATAAACGCACCCGCGCGTACCCGAATAAGCCACCAATTTGCTCTTCACAACCACGTCCGTGTACCATTGTGCGAAATCTTTTTCCATGTCGGCAATTTGCCCAACCATTTTTTCCATAATGAAACAATGATATCAAAAAACACTTGATAAAGCAATCAAAATAATGTATGATATTTTGTGAAAACGCAAAAAATCTACCTTGAAACGACAATGTTCAATTACTATTTTGAACCCGACCGTGATGCCTATAAAAGTACAATTGCACTCTTCAAAGCAATCAAAGACGGCAAGTACCAAGCCTACACTTCTTTTTATGTCTTGAAAGAATTAAACGATGCAGAAGAAGATAGAAGAAATAAAATGCTTGGTTTAATTAAAGAATACAATGTCGAGGTATTCGACGAAAACAAAGAAGCGGTCAACCTTGCGCGTGTCTATATTGAAAATGGGATTATTCCAAAAGGAAGCCTTTATGATGCGTTACATATCGCGGTCGCAACAATAAACGAAATTGATTTAATTTTAAGTTTAAACTTTCAACATATAAATCGTGTCAAAACAAAAACAGGGACTTTGGCAATAAATAAACTATATGGATATAATAAAGAAATCATGATTTGTTCGCCACAGGAGGTAATGTAAAGTGAAAAACAAAGACACATATTTGGAAGAATTGCACGCGACGCGCAATCGCCTTTCAAAAGAATACGACAGTATTTCGCCCGATGGCATCGCCGTCATAATTGAACGCGACAAAAAACTTAATCGCGAATACGCCAAAAAATACGGCTATAAAATCGCGAATTAAATTTCTTGACTTTTTACCGTTGAAACCTTAAAGTAACTTGTGGAATCCGTTGAAAAAGAACTCAAAGAGCAAATCGCCGCCGTCAAAGCCGATATGCAAAACTTACGAAATATCGAACCCGCCAAACGTGGGAGCGAAGGCGCCCGACTGAACAAATTGAAAACCGAACTTGAAGACAAACTCCAAACCTTTTATCGCGACCGCGAAGAGCGCGAACTTAACGCAAAACTCGAACGCGACCCACTCATTGACATCACAATCCCCGACATCAACGCAAAACACGGCGGCCTCCACCCAATTTCAATCATCATGAACGAAGTCGAAGACGTTTTTTCCCAAATGGGCTTCATCATCGAAGACGGCCCAGAAATCGCCACAGAATTTGAATGCTTCGACAGCCTAAATTGCCCAAAATCCCACCCCGCCCGCGATATGCAAGACACATTTTGGTTAAGTGACGGTCGCGTTTTGCGAACTCAAACAAGCGCACACCAAAACTATATGCTCAAAAAATACGGGCCAGAGTTTCGCGCCATTTGCCCCGGGCGAACCTACCGAAACGAAAATGTTGACGCAACCCACGACACCACATTTTTCCAAGTCGAAGGCATGATGGTAGGAAGTGACGTCTCAATCGCAAATCTCATATATTTCATGAGAGAAGCACTCACCGCAGTTTTCAAAAAAGACATCAAAGTTCGCCTTCGCCCCGGCTACTTCCCATTCGTCGAACCCGGTTTTGAATTGGATGCCTCTTGCCCCTTTTGCGAAAACGGTTGCCCAATTTGCAAAGGCAACAAATGGATTGAATTTTGCGGTTGCGGCATGATTCACCCAAAAGTTCTTGAAATGGGCGGAGTAGACCCCAAAAAATACACAGGCTTCGCCTTTGGGTTTGGTTTAACAAGATTAGCAATGATGCGATATGGCATTTCGGATATTCGGTTATTTAATTCAGGAAACCTTGAATTCTTGCAAGGGGGTGTGCGATGAAAATAAGTCTCAATTGGCTCAACGAATTTGTAGATTTAAGTAATATCAAAGTGGAAGATATCGTCTCGCGCTTCTCACTTTGCACCGCCGAAATCGAAGGCTTCGAAACAAAAAAGCCGCCCTTCGAATGCATTTCCGCGCAAATCAAAACCACGGAACAAATCCCCGCAACCCATTTGTCAAAACTCACCGTTACCGACGGCAAACGCAACTATAACGTAATCTGTGGCGCGCCAAATGTTCGCGAAGGTTTGAAAATTGCTTTTGCAAATAAACTTCCACCCAAAACTATTCAAGGAATCGAAAGCCAAGGTATGTGTCTGTCTTGCGCCGAACTTGGAATAAGCGCCGACCACAGTGGCATTTTGGAACTTCCAACCACCACAGAAATAGGGAAGCCAATTGTTGAAATTTTCCCATTTATTTGCGACACAATCATTGAAATTGACAACAAAAGCATCACAAATCGCCCCGATTTATGGGGTCATTATGGCATTGCAAGAGAGTTATCTGTGCTTTTTAACAAGAAATTAAAACCACTTCCAACTTTGGATTTGAAACAATTTGACCATTTGCCAAAACTTCCATTAAAAGTTGAAACCCCACTTTGTAATTCCTATGGTTTAATCCATGTTGACAACATTACGAAAAAAACAACACCACTTGATTGGGCGACAAGATTATTTTACCTTGATATAAACTCGCATGGCTTTTTGGTAGATTTAAGTAACTACATTATGCTTGAATTGGGTCAACCAAATCATACTTTTGATGCGGGAAAAGTGGGCAAAATAGGGGTAAAAACGGGGATAAAGGACGCCTTTTTAACCCTAAAAGACCACAAATTGACCCCAAATGGGGAAGAAATTTTCATTTGCAGTGATGAAAAACCTGTTGGACTTGCCGGAATTATGGGCGGGAAAAATAGCGAAATTGATTTAACCACAAAAGACACATTGATAGAGTTTGCAAACTTTGATTCCGCCACAATTCGCAAAACCGCAAACAAGTTCGGCATTCGCACCGACGCAAGCGCAAGATTTGAAAAAACGCTTGATACCAATTTGACTAAAACTGCGGCGGCTCGAATGATTTATTTATTGAAAAAGTTCGATAAAACCGCCGAAGTCAAATCCGCTTTCACTTACATTGCAAAAAATGAAACGTCAACTATTGATTTGAAATTGGACATTGATTTTGTGCAAAGATTTTGCGGTGTGGATTTCAAATGGAGCGAAGTTACAAAATGTTTGGCGGGGCTTGGGTTTAATCCAAAGTTATTGGGCAAAAGTTTAAATGTAACTGTGCCAATTTGGCGCGCAAGCAAAGACGTCACCCAACCCGTCGATGTCATTGAAGAAATCATTCGAACATACGGATATGATAAAATCTCACCAAAGGCTCCCACTTTGGCTGTGCGCCCTTTTGCACAACCCAACGGAAAACAGGTCGCAAAAGCAATTAAGACGCGTTGTAGCCAATCCTACGCCCTTGTGGAAGTACATTCTTACATTTGGAGCGACACACCAAGCAAATTGAAGGTAGTTAATAGTTGTGTTAAAGGTTGTGACTATGTCCGCGACAGTTTAATTCCAAGCATTTTGAAAATTATTGAAAAGAACAAAGGCGGGCGCGTTTTTGAAATTGGCTCTGTGTTTGATAAAGTTGAAGAGAAGAGATTGTGTATTTGCATTCCGAATTATGCAGAGTTGGCGCAAATCTTGCGCGAATTGTTTAATGCAAGATTTAATTTGGGCAAAGCAAATAACAAATTGTTTCACCCAAAAAACAATGCAAGTGTGGAAATAAATGGCAAAGTTGTGGGATATATTGGGGTTGTGCCAACACTTGATATTGCAATTTGTGAAATCAATTTGAATGGAATTACAAATCTTGGGTTGGAAAAAACTTTTCCACAACCAACAAAATTCCAAAAAAACAAACTTGATTTTACTTTTGACGGAGTGAAAACTTATGGCGAAATTGAAGACATTTTCAACAAATTCAAACATGATTTGAATATGGGATTTCGGTTCAAAGGTTCATACAATGGGAACTTTACAATAGAGTTTACAGTTGGAAGTTTTGAAAAAACATTGACAAGTGACGATATAAATGACATTTGGAAAAAAATAATTGATTTTGGACGCAAAAATGGGTTGACACTTAAAGAGTGACTTGGGCATAATACATTGTGAACAAAAACGTTTTTTACGGAGCGAAGCGGAGCAAAAAACATGAATAAGAATGTTTTTTATGTTGACGCAAAGAGCCAAATTGTGGACTTTTTGACGTCGGAATTTGAGGATTTTCCGATTAAGTTACAAAACAGATTTTTGAATTTTTTCCCGCTTTTAAGTAATTATCAAGAAGAAGGAATCCGATATCACCCCCAAATTTTGTTCACAGATGATGTTGATTTATTGGCAAAAAACCTTCCAAATGGTTATAAAATTGCCATTTTTAGGGATGAAAATGAGCATAAATTTGATAGCAGAGTGCGGGCTTTGATTCCGTTTTGCGCAAATGATTGGTACATTTATTTGTCTATTGATACAAAAGGGGTTGAGTATGGGATTTTAAGAACTGTGGGGTCTATCAAGGATAAATCTTTGGAAGATGCTTTGTTTTTAAATCCAGAATTGACCGAGAAAATTGGTTCAAAATGCAGTGCGATTTTGTGCTTTGCCCATACAAGGTGGACAATTACAATGAAAAGTTTGAAAGGGAACACATTGAATACCAATTTTGCCCTTGACATAATGGGGCATTCGGATATGGATAACGAGGTTGCCGAGTTTGTGAATGCAAGTTTTTCAAGGCTTAAAACTACCGCGAAAAAAATGGGCGAGTTGAAAATGATGCTTAACAATACATTTAAAAATGTGTTGCGGGAAACCCATGGGACGATTTGTGTGGTGGTGGAGCAAGGATATCAAAAAGATGACTTTTTGGCGGACGGAATTTGGCTTGAAACGCCAATAAGTTTGAGCAAATTGTTTTTGCAAACCACACATTACAGTGACCAAAAATTGACGGCTATAACGGATTTATTTACAACTATGTTGAATAAGGACGGAATAACGGTGATTGACAATGCGGGGAATATTTTGGCTTATAATGTTTTCATAGAAGCGGATTTGAAGGCGGTTTCGGGAATTATTGGCGGGGCGCGGAAGCGGGCGGCTTACACAGTTATCAATAGTAGGCGCAGAGATATTATGGGAGTATATTTCCAAAGTTACGACGGCGAGATTTTTTACGCGAATGTGAAGAGATGAACTTGACTTTTTTGTGATTTTGTGGTAGAATTGGGGCAAATGACGAATGAAGAGTATGTGTTTAATAAATTGGGGACTTTGGGTGTGCCGAATAGTAGAGGGCTTTCGCAATATGCGGGATTTTTGCGTTTGCCGGAAGGGGATTTGTTGAAAAGAATGCTTGATAAACGGAAGATTTTGTTAGTTGGCGGGGGAAGAAGTCCGATTTATAAAGATTTAAAGGAACAAGGAATAGAGCCGAATTTGATTTTGAATGTTGACCCTTATACAGATACAAAGTTGGTTGAGAAGAATAAAGTTTGCAAGCATTTGAGATTGGATTTTTTGGAAACCGATTTTAAAAATGTGTTTGATGCGGTTTATTCCTTGTGGGCTTTGCCGGCATATTGTAGGAGTATGGAGCAAGCAAGAATGTTTTACAAAAAGACTATGATAGCAACCGCGCCGTTTGGCTCTGTGCGGGTTTATCCGACGGACAGGCAACTTGCAGTGATGCAACGGGGAGTTAGGAATAATGATTGGTTGGCGGGGCGATTTTTTGATTATAGGATTGCGATTGAAGAGAAAATGAAGAAGAGATTTTCAGGGATTGATTTTTTGAAAACGAGTTTGAGCCAATTTGTTGTAAATATGCCGGATAAAAAAGAGAAAGAAGAAATCAATAAATGGTGCGAGAAAGAATTGTGACGGAGAAGTTTTACTTGACAATGTGAACTTTTTATGGTACAATGAAAACATGAGACAAAACAATTATGACGGAAGATTATCAAAGCCGTATGTGTATCGCGGTATTAACCAAGCGAACCTTTTGGGGCATTTGATGTATGGGAAAGTTCCCGTGCAACAACCGATTGGGGATTGGAATACTTGCCAATTAAGTATGGAAAATGCGGCAAGTTTTTATCAATTTGCGCGATATTCGGAAGGGTCGGAAGTGAGACAAAAAGCGGAATATAAGTTAAAAGATTTCCAAATGAATATTTATTCGGTAGAGCAACGCGCGAAGACTTTTGGATATGGCAATGTTCGTGTGAGACAAAGTTGCAGTTATGAAAAACTTTGCGAGTTTTTAAAATAAATTGCAAATAATAATGCGTGAGAAAACGCGAAATCAAAGACGAAAAACCGAAGACAAGGTGGACGACGAAGTTGTATTTTTGGTTTTTCATTATTTTTGCAATCATGTCAATTTTTTTGTTTTGGACGGGACGTGGCGGCGAGATTGCGCCTTTGACAATTGTTTTGGGAGTTGCAAGTGCGTGTTTTAGTGTGTTTTTTGCTTTGGTTTGCTTTGTGCGGTTTATTCGAAGCCGTTCGATTACGGGTGGATTGTTTTTGACAACTTGCATTTCGACGGGAGTATTTTTGGGGGTTAGCCAATTTTTGCCGATTATTGTTCCGCCGACCGCAGCTGCGTTTACTATGGCGCCGGATGCGACGAATAATGGATTGCAACTTATAGTTGTGTTGGCGCAAATTGGTTTGTTTGCGGTCTGGTTTGCTTTTTTGTTGTTTACGATTTTTTTATATGTGCAACCTGTGAAACGGATTGATAAGTATCTTTTGAAAATTATTGAAGGTGAAGAGTTTCGAAGAGTTAAAATTGGGAATGCGCGACAATACAAAGAGATTGAAGAGAAAATTAAGCACATAAAGAATAATTCAAGTGAGTATCGAACGAATCCCGCGATATGTGGAAGTGCAGGGAATGGAAGTGGCGAAGTATTCGACGGCCTCTTCGACAAGGCGTTCGACGGTGCGAAGTGAGATTTTCATTTTGCGGGCGGTTTCGGAATAGGAGTTTTTTTGCATGAAGAAAACTTCGATTACGCGTTGGATTTTTTTGGGGGCGTATCCAATTATGCGGTCGCAACGGATTTTTAGATTGTGTAATTGCCAAGATTTGTAGGTCTTGTCAATTATTCGCTCCATGAGAGTGAGGGTGTCTTCATAGCCGTTCCAACTGTTGATTGCCAAACGTCGGGCGTAGTTTTGTTCGGCATTGATTCTTTTGTCAATGTGGGGCAAGGCGCGCAGAATTGTGCGGGCGATTTCAATTTGTTCCATGCCGGCAAGATAACATGACAAAAAACGACTTGTCACGACATAAAAACCCACAAAAACCCATAAAACGACAAGTTTTTCGGGCTTAAACTTCGAAATCTGGGTCTTTGTCGTTCAAAATGTCCAATTTGACGCCGGCGCGTTTCAATATTTCTTTGCTTTCTTTTGCGGAGGAGCCGTGATAATTGTTTTGGGCTACGACGCGTTTGATGCCGGAGTTGGCGATGAGCATTGCGCAATTTCGGCACGGAACCATTCGGCAATACATTGTCGCGCCGTCGATTGAAACGCCGGTTTTTGCAGCCATGCAGATTGCGTTTGCTTCCGCGTGGGCGGTTCGCATGCAGTGTTTATCGATGGTGCCGTCTTCGTTTTTGATTTCTTTGAGTAGGTGTCCGACGTCATCGCAATGGGGGCTTCCTTTCGGGGCACCGACGTAGCCGGTACTTAAAATCACATTGTCGCGTGCGATGACGGCACCGCTTCGGCCGCGGTCGCAAGTTGCGCGTTTGGCAACACCTTCCATTATTCCGATGAAGTATTCGTCCCAATTTGGTCTCTTATACATGGGTAAAGTTTAACTTATAATTCGTTATACACAAAACGATTTATCGCCAATTTTTCGGATTGGGGGACATCAAGAGATATTGTGGCGGCGGCTGTGTGTGCGGGGCGTTTCGGGTTGAAAGTGTCTTGCGCGTTGATTGGTATATTGCTTGCAAGTTTTTGAATGATTTTTTGGTTGATTTCGTATTGTTTTTCGGAGTAGTCGGCGCGTACGCTTGTGCCTTCGATAGAAAGTTTGGCGTTAATGGGGCAGACACGCAATTTGCCTTTTGGGGCGAGAGCAATTATGGATTTTTTCCAAAAGGTTTTGATTTGGTTTAGATTTTCGCAATAGGCGGGCAGAGAAAACATTGCCCAGATTTCGTCAAAGGCGTTTTGATAATATGTTTTTAGGAAATCTTTTCGCACAAGGTGACAATTTTCATGCATTTGATATTCAAGGGTTTTTCGCGCGTACGGGTCAATGTTTGTAAGTGATTTCGGCAGGATTCCCTTTTCATGCAAGTTCATATAGATTGGGGATTCGCCACCGCCGACAAAGCAGATACGTTTGTCTGAAAAGACATTTGTCATTGTGTCGCCAAGTCCGCCGATATTTGGAATTAAATCGTCCAATTCGCGTTGGTGCGGTACAAGATTTCGGAAAACATATTCTTTGTCGCTCATAATTTTGAGACCATTATATCACGAAAATTGGTTGTTGACAAGTGCTTTTTGTCGGTGTATGATTGTGTAAATCTTCACCGAAGACACCAAGTAGCGAAAGCATAAATCTTGGCGAGGCGAAACAAAAATTGCTTGCACCTTCTATGTGAAGATATTTTAACAAAAAGGGGGTGAATGAATGGAAAAAAAGAAATCAAAGGCTTTCTTGGCAAAGGAAAAACTTGTCACGGAAATTGAAAACAACATCAAGGCATCAAAGAGTGTAATCTTTGTGGATTACAAGGGCGTAAATGTTGAAGAAGTTACAAAATTACGCAACAAGTTTCGCAAAGTCGGCGTAACGTACAAGGTTTATAAAAACAATCTTGTTCGAATTGCGTTGAACAATTGCGGCGTCAAGGATTTGGACACGAAATTGGTTGGAACTTTGGCGGTTGCGTTTTCAAAACAAGACGAAGTTGCCGCGGCAAAAGCAATTTTGGATTCCAAATTTGACAAAAAAATGGCTATCAAATTTGGTCTCATGGGTACAAGTGTACTTTCGGAAAAAGACTGCGAAAAGTTGGCTACAATGCCAAGCAAAGAAACAATTATTGCGCAACTTTTGGGCTTGCTCAAATTGCCTGCGCAAAATTTGGTCACGGTGTTGCAAGCCGTGCCGCGTAATCTTGCAGTTGTTGTGAGTGAACGCGCGAAACAGTTGAGTGCCTGAAACAACAAACCAAAAAAATAAAAATAAAAAAGGGGAAAATAACATGAGCGTACAAGATTTAGTAGGACAAATTGAAAAATTAACATTGGTTGAAGCAAGCGAATTGGTAAAAGCATTGGAACAAAAATTCGGCGTAAGCGCGGCTGCGGTTGCGGTTGCGGCACACGCACCTGCTGCGGGCGGACACGCACCGGCGGCCGGCGGAGCGAAAGAAGAGGCTGCGGCGAAAAGCGAGTTCGATATCTTTTTGAAAGATGCGGGCGCACAAAAAATCCAAGTTATCAAAGTTGTGAAAGAAATCACTGGTTTGGGACTTGGCGATGCGAAAGCAATTGTTGACGGAGCACCAAAAATGATTAAAGAAAAAGTTCCTGCGGCAGATGCGAAAAAAGCGGAAGCGGATTTGAAAGCGGCGGGCGCAACAGTTGAATTGAAATAATTCAACTTGACTTTTGTGTTGTGACGTGGTACAATGGCGGTAATGAAATATATTTTATCGAAATTGGAACCCGAATTTGTACCGACAAGCGAAATGTTTGGCTTGACCGACGTTGGTGCAAGAGCAGAGTTAATTGACGTTATGAAAAAAGCGGGCGTGAAGAATGCCTGCTTTTTTTATCCCGAACACGCCGAGCGACAAAAAGATGCGAAACTTGTGACGAAAACCATGGAAATGGCGGCGGATTTTGCCGACGCTGGGTTTGATTTGACCCTTGCCGGCGTGGAAGATGTGAAGAAATTGCATACTCTTGAAATGTTCAAACGCGTCAACGGAATCAAAAACAACAAACCCGTTGAAGACAAATGCCGTCGCGAAGGCGTGCAATATGTGCCTACCGTTTCAAATCAAGCAGAGATTGACAGCCGTTCCCATTGGGGAACGAAATTGGTGAAAGCCTATCCTTGGGTGCGTCAAGACGGTACGGGAATGCATGAAAAAGTGGAAGATTACAAAGGCGACATGAAGTTTGGAATTGCGGGCGGGGTGAAACCGATTGAAAACACTGACGCCGACCTTTGGACATTGAACATGGATGTTGTGACGGCGGCCGCTTTGCCGCAAGTTTCTTTAATCACGGCGACCCAACCGACGAAATTATTGGTTGGCGATGAACCTTTGCGCGGGTTGGAAACATATTTGGATATGTTGAAAGAGTTTTAAATTAAACCATAGCCGTCAAGGACGATTTTGATGCCGATTAAAATTAGAACAATTCCACCGAGAAGTTCGGCTTTGGATTGAAAACGCAATCCGATTTTTTCGCCGAGTTTGACACCTATGATTGACGCGACAAGAGTGACCGCGCCGATTAACGCAACGGCGGGGGCGACGGCGACGTGCAAAAACGCGAATGAAACGCCGACGGCAAGCGCGTCGATGCTTGTGGCGATTGCGAACGGTAACATTACGCGCGGGTGAAGTGAGGTTTTGGTCTTTTGGTGCTTTTCTTTGAAACTTTGGATAATCATTTTGATTCCCAAAACCGCCAAGAGTGCAAACGCAATCCAATGTGCAAATGCGTTGATTTGGTCGGCGATTAAACTTGCGATAAAGTAACCGATAAGTGGCATTGCGGCTTGAAAAATGCCGAAATAAAGCCCGACGACGAGAGCCTTTTTGTGTGTTGCGCGTTCCATATTAAGCCCCAAACAAATTGAAACCGCGAACGCGTCCATCGCCAAGCAGACCGACAAAACAATCAATTCAAAAATGCCCATACAGATTTATATTCTATAATGTGTCAAGGTGTTTTGCAAGTGGCGTTCTCGGCGGGAATTGAACCCACATCAAGCATTTAGGAAACGCTTGTACTATCCATTGTACTACGAGAACAAGTGAGCGAAGTATAGCATAAAAATTACCGAGAAATCAAGACGGAAAAAAGAAATTTTTTTGCTCGAAAAGTGGTAAAAAGCCCCGCCGTTATTGGGGATTTTGGCTTTTTGTGAAATCGGGTTTGGCTAACAAGTATTGACATTTTGAAAATTTGTGCTACACTTGTTTAGCACAAAATCAGGCGAAAGCGCAGGGTGAAAACTCAAAAGCGGCTCGCCTTTTGTATGTGCTTAAAAGGAAACAGAAAAATGAATTTTGATACGTTAGTAAAAAATACTATGAAAACATTTACAAGTGCACCTACCGCAACTGCGAGTTCGATGAGAGATGTTGTAAATACTTATTATGCATCACCAAGAATACCAGAGCCTTCAATTGGTTCAAACAGTGTGCCTAATTTATATCCAAGAACATACGGGAATGATAATAGACAATCGCCACTTTCTTTTGAACAAAAAATAGGCAAAGATTTAGAGAAGGTGCTTGACATAATTGTCATGCAACCAGTGCGCAATATTGAAATTGCGAATAAGTTATTTAAAAGATTTTTCAGGTGGTAACAAATATAAAAAGGTGGGATTTCGTTCCGCCTTTTTTTATTCAAATGCGTCGACTTCTTTTCCGTTTTCAAAATCTTCTTTGGTTGTTTCATAGCCACAAGAATAGCATTTATAAAACTTTTTTAATTGTAATATTTCTGTCTTTGTTCGCATTGGAGCGCAACACATATTAACTTCATTTTTATACTTTCCCGTAAATGTTCTGTCTTCTTTTACAATTTGCAAAGTGTGCCTTCCGCAATTTGGACAATATTTTTGCTTTCGATGATTGATTGCAATGATTAGAGCAATTACGACGGCGGGCAAAACCACAATCAAGAGCACAACAATAGTTGCAATTTCTTCCGCAAGTCCCACGCAATATTGTACAGATTTCGTGTTCAAAAGGCAAGGAAAAAAAGAAATTTTTTGTGTCAAAAAGTGGCAAAAAGCCCCGCCGTTATTGGGGATTTTGGCTTTTTGTGAAATTAAGTATGCATTCTATCTTTTTTACAAGACATAAAGTGCGTTTGGCGCAGTTTGGGCAATGGCTTTTCCAAAAACTAAACGGAATCACAATGCAATTATACAACTTAATTTTATACTTGACAAGTGACTTGACGTCCTTTAATATTATCAAATGGCAAGAAATAAAGCAATAGATTTGATTCGCAACATTGGAATCATGGCGCACATTGATGCGGGAAAGACCACGACTACGGAACGTATTTTGTATTATTCCGGCAAGGTTCACAAAATCGGCGAAGTCCACGACGGCGCGGCAACCACCGATTGGATGGTTCAAGAACAAGAACGCGGCATTACGATTACAAGTGCTTGTATTACTACCGAATGGCGCAATCACCAAATTAACGTCATCGACACGCCCGGGCACGTCGATTTCACGGTTGAAGTTGAACGCAGTTTAAAGGTTTTGGACGGCGCGGTGGCTGTCTTTTGTGCGCGTGCGGGTGTTCAACCGCAATCCGAAAAGGTCTGGTCGCAAGCAAATAAATATCACGTTCCGCGAATTGCTTATATAAACAAAATGGACCGCGATGATGCGAACTTTTTGCGCGCAGTTGAAACAATGAGAGTGCGTTTGAGAACGAATGCGATGCCTATTCAACTTCCCGTTGGGGCGGAAAGCAATTTCAAAGGCATTGTTGACCTTGTGACAATGAAAGCGAAAATCTACAAAGACGACATGGGGAAAGATTTTGAAATCACAGACGTTCCCGCGGATATGAAAAAACTTGCCGACAAATATCGCGCGGAAATGATTGAAAAGGTTGCGGAAACAAGCGACGAATTGACGGAAAAGTATTTGGAAGGAAAAGAATTGACCGAGAAAGAAATCAAGGAAGGCATTCGCAAAGGCACGATTGAAATGAAATTTACACCTGTGCTTTGCGGTTCAAGTTTCAAAAACAAAGGCGTTCAAATGCTTTTGGATGCGGTTGTGGATTATATGCCAAGTCCAATTGACGTTCCCGCAATCAAAGGCGTCACGCCGGACGGAAAAGAACTTGTGCGAAAAAGCGATGACAATGAACCGTTTGCAGGGCTTGCATTTAAAATTGCTACCGACCCGTTTGTTGGACGGCTTTGTTTCTTCCGTGTTTATTCGGGTGTAATTACAAGTGGAAGTTACGTTTACAATAGCACCAAAGACAAAAAAGAACGCGCGGGGCGAATTGTTCGTATGCACGCGAACAAAAGGGAAGAGATTGAAGAGATTCGTGCGGGCGACATAGCGGCGATTATCGGACTTAAAGACACAATTACGGGCGACACACTTTGCGACCCTAACAAGCCAATCATTTTGGAATCTATGCAATTTGCCGAACCGGTTATTCAATTGGCAGTTGAACCTAAAACAAAAAATGACCAAGAGAAATTGATTATGGCTTTAATCAAATTGGCGGAAGAAGACCCAACATTTAAAACTTTCACAGACCAAGAAACCAACCAAACAATTATTGCCGGTATGGGCGAATTGCATTTGGAAATTATTGTGGACAGATTAAAGCGCGAGTTCAAAGTTGAAGTTAATGAAGGTCGCCCACAAGTAGCATTCCGTGAAACAATTAAACACGCGACAACTGTGGAAGGGAAGTACATTAAACAATCAGGCGGGCGCGGTCAATATGGACATTGCAAAATTATTATGGAACCGAAAGACCCCGGCACGGGTTACGAGTTTGTTGATAAAACCGTCGGCGGTTCAATTCCAAAAGAATACATTCCCGCAATTGATAAAGGTATTCAAGAAGCGAAAAAGTCCGGCATCTTGGCGGGTTACGAGTGCGTAGATTTCAAAGTTACCGTTATCGACGGAAGTTTCCACGAAGTGGATTCAAGCGAAATGGCGTTTAAGATTGCCGGCTCGATGGCTTTCAAAGAAGGTATGGCGAAAGGCGGTGCTTGCTTGCTTGAACCGATTATGGAATTGGAAGTTATCGCTCCGCTTGATAAAATGGGCGATGTTATGGGCAATATTTCGTCGCGCCGCGGTCAACTTTTGGGAAATGAAGAAAAGTTTGGCTCTATTATTATAAAAGCCCATGTTCCGCTTTCCGAAATGTTTAAATATTCTACAACTTTGCGCTCTTTAACAAGCGGGCGCGGGGAGTTTACATTGGTGTTTGACCATTACTCGGAAGTCCCTCGCAACGTCGCCGAAAAAATTATTGGCGAACGTGGCAAGAAGTAATTAAATTATCTTTCCAATTTTCTATGCCGTCGTCAAGTCCAGCATAGTATGCTTTGTGGTTTTTAAAATTTTCGCAACAAAAATTGGGTGCAAAAACCACTGTGTCATTTCTTTTTACAAAATTGTTAAGGTCAATGTCGTACAATTTCGGGGCGCGTTCCAAAACAAGACAAGGGGCGGTTGTGTTTGAACGAATGAAAACTTTGCTTGAACCGTGGAAGTGTGGCTCTTTGTTTCGTGCCACGTTGTTGTTGCCGTAAATGTAAATTGATTGCACTTTTATGTTTGGGTTGAAATTGTAAATTGCTTTTGGAATGCTACCCAAATAACCTGTGTCAATTTGTGTGTGATTTTGCATTATTCCATTTTGTTCAAGATACAATTTTATGTTTTCGCTATTTTCATGTTCAAAAGAATATTTTGGTTTAAAAGCATAAGTCATCATGGCGCGGTCGAGAATGACGTCTTGCCACTTTTCGGTTTTGGCAAGCCCCAATTTTGTAAGTTTTTTCGCCGTATACGAAATTGGTTCAGCGTCACGCATTAAAAGTTTCACGGGGTATTGCGCACGCGCTTCGGCGAACTTTACAAAATCGCAAAGCAATTTTGCGATATTAAATCCATGGGAATACATTGGATTTTGGTTTGTCATTTGCGCACATTGTATCATAAAAGTTTCAAAAAGTCAAGTTCTCAACCCAGCAAATCATGTAATCTTTTTAAAATTGCAATCAATTCGCGCAAGATTTCCCGCACCGCAACTTCATTTGTCGGTGGCACAGTCGGGGTAGGGAATATCGGGTTGGTTGGGAAAACGGGCGGCAAGGTCGGCGTTGGCGTGGCGGGGTTTTCGGGATACACGGGCGCGAAATCTTCGCCGGGACAAATCGTAAGTCCAGACCCAATTTGCAAATTGTAAACCTCTACATTTGGATTCAATTGCAATAATCGTGTGACAGTTGTGTTGTATTTTCGCGCAAGAGCGTACAATGTGTCGCCCTTTTGAATTGTGTGAATGATTTGATTTTGGCATTTCATGTGGTTATATATTGCGTTTTTTGTAAAAGTGTGATATGATTGTTCATTCGTGGCGCTGTGGTCAAGCGGTTAAGACGTCCGCCTCTCACGTGGGAATCACGGGTTCGAGCCCCGTCAGCGCTACCAACGGCAAGGTTCTTGGCGAAGCCAAGGTTCTTACCACCAATTTTCAAAACCCGTGGAAACTTGTCGCGTGTTGTCCTGTGGTTGCGGTATTCCATAATGCGCCGGCGGCAATGTATTCTTTTGGCTTGAAATGGAAACTGTGCATCGCAAGCATATGTACGCCGTTCCACCAATATTTTGAATGCCACAATGCGTCAAAAGCCAAAACTTCGGCGTGTTGTTCTGTGCCATATCTTTCGTCGCGAATGTCATATTTGTGTTGCGCAATGTGGGCGAACTCGTGATAAATTGTGGCAATTACCCAAGGGCGACTTAAAGATTTTTGAACCGAGATTTTATAACCCGTCAATGCTGCGCGGTCATCACGCAAGGGGACCATTAAACCGTTTGCTTCGCCGGCGGCACTTAAAATGGGTTTGTCAACGAAAATTACTTGGATATTGTCTTCGATTAAATCAATTCCAAAATAATTTGCCGCGTCCGAAATTACTGTGTCATATTCTTTTCCCCAACCCCACGAAACAAATGGCGAAATTAAAACACAAAAGAGCAATACCATTGTGAAAATAATTGACTTCATAAGTGTGATTATCGTACCAAAAATCATTGACTTTGTCAAGTAATTTGTGATATTATGTCGACGTGGGAAGAATATTGAACTTATTGCTTGCGAACGATGCTGCGCCAACCACGGCCACCGGCGAAATGACTTACGCACAAAAAAGAGTTATTGCGGTTTGTGAATGGATTGCCGTCCGAGTAAACACAATTGCAACATTTTTCGTCGCTACTGCTTGTTTGATTGTAATGGTTTATGCCGTTTATATCGGTGTAAGAATGGCAACGGCGCAAGACGAAGGCAAACGCAACAACGCAAAACAACATCTTATATATGCATTGTGCGGGCTTGCCGCCGTTTCGGTTCTTACATTGTTAATGGCAATCATTTTGCCGAATGTGTGGTATGTAAATCGCTCTCCGAATGCCGACGCCACATTTAAAGACGGGAACAAAGAAAATGCCGAAATTAAAGCCGTTTATATCACGGTTGTTGCCGTTGTGCGTGTGGTTTTGTCGGCGGCGGGCGCGTGCGTGAACGCATATGCCGTTTGGGTTGGTTGGCATTTTATGAAAGCCGAAAACGAAAAGCAACGAACCGACGCAAAGTGGCTTTTGATTTATTCAATAGTCGGAATAATTGTTGTGATTGCACTTCAATATATTGCAAATCAAGTTTTGAAATTTGAACTTGGGGCGGGGGATGTTAGTGTTGACGACGGCGATATAAGTATTGAATAAAAATGTGTGTGAAAACTGTTGACACGCGCCAAAAAACGTGTTTATGACAACGACGGACGCAAAAAATTAAACTAATTTTTCAATTTCAATTTTAAGTGCGGGGATATCTTCGCGAATAATATTCCAAAGTAAATTGAATTTTAATGTACTGTATCCATGGGCGGCAACATTTCGCAAAGAAACAATTCTTCCATCTTTAAACTGCGCGGTCATACATTAAAATCTCCTTTTCAATAACAATATACGCGTCATCGTCTATTGGTCCAGGGACGACATCAACGCGTTTTTTGAATGTTTCTTTGAATTGGTCTTGTATATCGAATACAGTAAAATATGACGCTTTGTTTCCAAATTCCACCAATAAATCTATGTCACTCTTGGGCGTCGCATTTCCGTTTGCATATGAACCAAACAAAGTAACCTTTTTAACATCGTAAAGTGGTGCGATTTTTTCCACGCATGATTTTATTTCTTCAATCGTCAAGATTTTGCTCACGCTATATTATATACCTATTTAGAATTGAAATCAACAAAAATGTGTGTGAAAACTGTTGACACGCGCCAAAAAACGTGTTAATATGACCCCAACACCCAAGCCGTTGGGGAGGGTGGGGTTAAACAAAGGGGGTTAATGAAAAATGATTATGAACGGGGGTTTGATAGGGGGGTTGCTGGGGGTAAGTGCCGTTGACGGAGTTGCCGGCGACATCAAAAATATCACGGGTGTGTTTACGACTTTTGTTTTGGCCATTGCAGGATTGCTTGTCATGATTTATGCCGTATATATCGGTTTTAAGTTCATGAAAGCCGAGGATGACGGCAAGAGAAAAGAAGCAAAAAACCACCTTATATATGCGGTTATTGGTCTTGTTGCAATTTCTGCGGTAATTTTGTTATTGAAAGTTGTCATGCCATATTTGGGCAGTGTCGGAAACGATTTTGAAAATGGCGACGTAATTATTGAAGGACTTGCGGAAACTTATTTGATTGTTAAATCTGTTGTTGATATGATTTTTGATATGATTGCTACCGTCGCGGTTGTGTTTGCCGTATATGTTGGTTGGCAATTTGTCAAAGCCGACGATGACGGAAAAAGAAAACAAGCAAAAAACCAACTTATATATACAATTATCGGTATTATCGCAATTGTCGCCATTAACGCAATTGCAACAATTGTTTTTGCAAGTTTGGCAAACGCTTCGTTATAAAAGTAACAATTCGAAAACAAAAACCCCCGTGCGATGCGGGGGTTTTTATGTGAAACATTTTTGTGAAAAATTGTCAATTTTGTTTCACATTTTTACACATTTCTTTGTATGCTTGCATTCGACAAAGCAGATAAAACGATTTCGGCTATGACTTGAATCATAACAACCGCAATAATACCAATAATTGTATATATAAGTTGGTTTTTTGCTTGTTTTCTTTTTCCGTCATCGTCGGCTTTGACAAATTGCCAACCAACATACACGGCGAACACAACGGCAACGGTGCAAATCATGTCAAGAATAAGTCCAACAGTGTCTTTGATTACTTCGTATGTTTCGGCAAGCCCGCCGATTTCATTAAGCCCTGTTACGTCTTCGCTTATTGATGTTGTTATTGTCGGTAAAACCAATTTTAACAATCCGATTACAACCGAAATTGAAAGGAAACCAATAAGTGCATAAATCAAATGGTTCTTTGCTTCTTTTCTCTTGCCGTCGTCTTCGGCTTTCATGAACTTAAACCCAATATAGACCGCATATATCATTACAAGCAAACAAGCGATTGCAAGTATAAATGTGGTGAAAATGCCCGTATATGTTTTAATTGGCCCAGTGATGCCGGCCATTCCGCCCATCCCCATCAACCCCCCTATCAAACCCCCGTTCATAATCATTTTTCATTAACCCCCTTTGTTTAACCCCACCCTCCCCAACGGCTTGGGTGTCGGGAATTGTGGGGCGCCGACGAAGCCGAAAAATTTTTTTAAAATTGGGGGTTGACAGAGTAGTGGAAAGAGTGTATTATTGTGTCTGTCACGAAACGCACGGGTGCGTGTGACGAAGGGGGATAAATGGCAAAAAACAAAATCCGAGTGAAACTTTGCGGTTATGACCACAGTTTAGTGGAACTTGCCGCGGGGCGAATCATTGATGTTGCCGGTAAGAACGGGGCGAAGATTTCTGGTCCTGTTCCGCTGCCTACTGAACGCGAGATTGTCTGTGTTATACGCAGTCCGCATAAGTACAAAGACAGCCGCGAACAGTTCGAAATCCGCACCCATAAAAGGTTGATTGATATCTACAATCCAAGTTCCAAACTTATGGATATGTTGTCCAAATTGGAAATGCCTGCCGGTGTAGATATTCAAATCAAAATATGAGGGGTAGAATATGGGAAAGTACATTATAGGGCGAAAATTGGGAATGACACAGGTCTTCGGCGACAAGGGAATTGTAATTCCCGTCACGGTTGTCGAGGCTGGACCTTGTGTAATTACACAAATCAAAGAAAAAGACAAAGACGGCTATGTGGCGGTCCAAATTGCGTTTGAAAATATCCGCAAAAACTTGGTCAACAAACCAATGGCGGGCGTTTTCAAAAAAGCAAACACAACACCGAAACGCATTTTAAAAGAGTTCCGCGTGGAAGACGCAAGCAATTTGAAAGTCGGCGACACAATTACTTGTGAAACTTTTGCTGTCGGCGACGTGGTTGATTGCACAAGCAAGACCAAAGGGCGAGGCTTTACCGGCGTAATTAAACGCTGGAACCAACAACGCGTCGGAAGTATGTCGCACGGAACGGGTCCAATTCACAGAAGTGTTGGTTCAATGAGTGCGCACACCGAGCCAAGCCGTGTTTTCAAAAACAAACACATGGCGGGGCAATACGGCGTCGAGCAAGTCACAATTCAAAACCTTACCGTTGTTAAAATCGACGCGGCGAAAAATTGCCTTTTCATAAAAGGCGGAATTCCCGGTCCCGATGGGGCTTTGGTGTCGGTTAAAACCGCGGTGAAAACGCAAAAGGTGAAAAAGGCAGGTGCTAAATGAGCGAAGCGAAAGTAATTAAAATTGACGTTGTTGACCAAAAGGGCAAAGTCGCGGAACATATCAATGTTTCCGGCGAAGTTTTTGGCGCAGATGTGAACACATATTTGATTCATTCTGTGGCGACCGCGCAAGCGAACAACGCGCGTCAAGGCACAAAAAGTGCGCTTACACGAAGCGAAGTTCGCGGGCACAGTAAGAAGCCTTACAAACAAAAAGGTACGGGTAATGCGCGTCAAGGTTCAACCAAAGGGCCACAATTCGAAGGCGGCGGTGTAGTTTTTGCGCCAAAGCCACGGGATTTTAACACGAAAATCAATAAGAGCGAACGGCGTGCGGCTTTTGTTTCCGCGATAAGTGGGAAATTGAACGACAAAGAATTGGTTGTTATTAAAGACGTCAAATTGAATGCGGCGAAAACAAAAAATGTCGCGGGAATTATTGAGAAATTGAAATTGTCCGGCAAAGTTTTATTTGTAACTGCTGGATTTGATGCGGATTTTGTGCGCAGTGTCGCAAATATTCCCGATGCCGAAGTCACAACTGCGGAACAACTTTGCGTCCTTGATATTGTCACGTTTAAACACGTTGTCGCAAGTGTCGAGGCAATCAAAGCGATAGAGGAGGCATACAAATCATGAACGCAAATCTATATGACATAATTGAAAAGCCGATTTTAAGCGAGCAAGCCTTTAAAGGAATAAAGGACAAATGTTATGTCTTCCGCGTCCGCGCCGAAGCCACAAAGCCACAAATCAAGGCAGCAATCGAAAACGCTTTCAAAGGTGTAAAAGTCGAATCCGTGCGAACGGCAAACTATGACGGCAAAATCAAAAGACAAGGTCGTCACGAGGGTGCGCGCGCGGCATGGAAAAAGGCTTACGTCCAATTAACCGCGGATAGCAAAGCCATAGAATTTTTTGAAGGGTTACAATAAGGGGTGAACAATGGGAATAAAGAGATATAATCCAAAAACACCGGGGCAAAGATTTAAAACAACTTCGGACTTTGACGAAATTACCGACAAAGACAAAAAGCCCGAACGGTCGCTCTTGTCAACAAACAAGCGCACAGGCGGACGAAACGCAATGGGCCGCATTACAACGCGTCATATTGGGGGCGGAAATCGCCAGCAATATCGTATTGTTGATTTCAAACGCAACAAATTAAACGTGCCGGCGATTGTCAACGCAATCGAATATGACCCGAATCGAAGCGCAAATATCGCATTGCTTTTTTATGTTGACGGAAGCAAATCATATATTTTGGCTCCACAAGGACTTAAAAAAGGCGACAAGATTATCTCGGGCGAAAATGTTGAAATAAAAACGGGGAATGCAATGCCATTGAAAAATGTGCCTGTGGGTTCAACAATTCACAACATTGAAATGCAACCCGGTCGTGGCGGTCAAATTGCCCGAAGTGCAGGCGCAGGGGTAACTTTGCAAGGTCGCGACATTGGGTATGCAATTATCAAAATGCCAAGTGGCGAAATGCGCAAAATCCCCGAGAATTGCTACTGTACAATTGGGCGCATTGGTAACATTGACCACGAATTGATTTCGTTGGGCAAAGCCGGACGCAACCGACACATGGGTGTTCGACCAAGTGTGCGCGGTGTTGTTATGAATCCTTGCGACCACCCACATGGTGGTGGTGAAGGCAAAAGTCCCGTCGGTATGGCAAGTCCTGTTACACCTTGGGGCAAGCCAACTTTGGGCAAAAAGACACGCCACACAAAGAAAAACAGTACACGCTTTATTGTAAAAAGGAGGGATAAATAATGTCGCGCAGTATTAAAAAAGGACCTTATTTTTCAAAGAAATTGAACAGTCGCATAGAGGCGATGAACAAAAAAAATGAAAAAAAACCCGTTAAAACATGGGACAGGGCATCAACAATTTTGCCTGCTTTTGTGGAACACACAATCCAAGTTTACAATGGCAAAAAGTTTATTCCGGTATATATCAAGAGCGAAATGGTCGGGCACAAATTGGGCGAGTTTGCACCTACGCGCAATTTCCCGGGGCATGGCGGAATCAAAGCCATAAAGGCAAAAGGTAAGAAGGGGTAAAATATGGCAACAAGACAAAGAGAAAAAGCGGAAAAGTTCGGAAAAGAACGCGACAAACGCCCAACGGCGATTGCGAAATATATTCGCATTCCGTCCGACAAAATTGGCATCGTTTTGGACGTGATTCGTGGCAAGGATTATGAAACTGCGGTTGCGATTTTGCGCAACACAAACAAGAGTGCAAGCCCCGTCATTTTGAAACTTATCAACAGTGCGGCAAGCAACGCCGAGAACAATTTGAACATGGCAAAGGATAATTTGTATGTCGCCGAATGTTGGGCGATGGCCGGACCTACGCTTAAACGAATGATGCCACGCGCACGCGGTCGGGCGGATAGAATCTTGAAAAGAACAAGCCATATTCGTGTCATTTTAGACGAAAAAAGGGAAGAAAAATCCGTGAAAATCGCCCCAAAAACAGTGAAAAAAGAACAAAAAAGTGAGGTAAAACCCGTGAAAACAACACCTAAACCCGTAGTAAAAACAAGCGCAGAAAAGCCACTTGCAAGCAAACCAAATGCGGCGAAAAAACCGCTTGGCGAGAAAAAAGCGCCTGCCGCGAAAGGGGGGGCAAAATAATGGGACAAAAAGTTAATCCAAACGGATTTCGAATTGGTGTCAATAAGGATTGGAACTCGACTTGGGTTGCACCTAAAAAAGATATCGCAACTTATTTGAAAGAGGACCACAGTATCCGCGAACACATTATGAACAATTATGGTGGTGGGCAAAACAATTGTGGCATTTCAAAAATCAATATTGAACGCACGCCAACCCGTGTTACGGTCAACATTTTTACCGCTAAACCAGGTATGTTGATTGGTCAAAAGGGTGCCGGCATTGACAAATTGAAAAAAGAAGTTGAAAAACTTGTTGACAAAAAAACCATTGATTTGAATGTTAGAGAGGTAAAAAACCTTGATAGCGACGCAACCTTGGTTGCCCAAAGCATTGCCACACAACTTGAAAAACGTATTGCTTGGCGCCGTGCCATGAAAATGGCAATTCAACGCGCAATGAAAAGCGGTATCAAAGGAATCAAAGTCATGGTTGGCGGACGGCTTGACGGTGCAGATATTGCGCGAAGCGAACACTACCAACAAGGCATTTTGCCACTTCATACATTGCGAAGCGACATTGATTACGGTTTTGCCGAAGCGAAAACCACTTTCGGTATTATTGGAATTAAATGTTGGATTTGCTTTGGTGAAATCAAAGGCAAAACCCGCCGTAGCGGTGAAGTTACGCGCGCCGCACGCAACGAACAAAGACCCGAAAGAAGCGACCGCCCACGCGAAAACAGGGGAAACTTTGGTGACAGAAAACCACGTCCGTTCAGCGGTGGCTATCGTCCGGAAGGCGGAACACGCCCAGACGGACAAAAGCCCGAGTTTAAGCGCGACGGGGCACCAAGACCGGATTTCAATCGAAACGGGCAAGGTGGCGCGCCAAGAACGCAATATCCAAAGCCGACTTTTGTGCGAACGGGTCCAAGTGCGCCTAAACCAAATCCGACACAAGGGGGTAACAAATAATGTTAATGCCGAAAAGAGTAAAACGCCGCAAATTACACCGTGGACGCATGACGGGGAAAGCCACGCGCGGGAACAAACTTGCGTATGGCGATTACGGTTTGGTTGCGCTTGAACCACATTGGATTACAAGCAACCAAATTGAAGCCGCCCGTATTGCAATCACACGTTACACAAAGCGCGGGGGAAAGGTTTGGATAAATATCTTTCCGCATAAATCTGTTACAAAAAAACCCGCGGAAGTCCGAATGGGTGGCGGTAAAGGTAATCCGGAAATCTGGGTTGCGGTTGTAAAACCGGGTCGCGTCTTGTATGAAATTGCTGGTGTGACGGAAGAGGTAGCGAACGAGGCTTTGCGTTTGGGAATGTACAAACTTCCTTGCAAATGCAAAATCATTAAACGCGACGTAATTGTTGAAAGAAAGTTCGCAAAAGGCAAAGCGGTAGAAGAAACCGTGACGGCTGAACCGAAAGCAGAGGAGGTGTCAAATGGCTAAAATCCAATCTTTTAAAGATATGACAACGGAAGAATTGAACGCGCAATACGCTTCAATGAAAAACGAACTTTTTAACTTGCGCTTTCAACAAACCACGGGACAATTGAAAAACCCGTTACAAATCCGCACAGTCAAAAAGAACATCGCGCGCGTTTTGACAATTTTGAAAGAGCGCGAAATGAAAGGAGGCAACAAATGAACGAACGCGACACACAACGAAAAGTTCTTCTCGGAACGGTCGTTTCAAACAAAATGGACAAAACAATCGTCGTCGTTGTCATTGACAAGACGGCAGATGCTTTGTATAAAAAAGTCGTAACTCGAACCAAAAAGTACAAGGTGCATGACGAAAACAATGAATGTGCCGTGGGCGACAAGGTCGAAATCATGGAAACGCGTCCAATTTCAAAGGACAAATATTTCCGCTTGGTTCGTGTTGTGGAAAAGGTTAAATAAGGGGGCAACATGATTCAACCGCAAACATATTTAAAAGTTGCAGACAACACCGGCGCGAAAGAGTTGGGCGTTATCCGAATCCTTGGTGGCTCGTTCCGCCGTTCGGGTGGCATCGGTGACGTCGTCGTCGCAAGCGTCAAAACCGCTACACCCGGTGGCGTCGTTAAAAAAGGCGAAGTCGTCAAATGCGTCATCGTCCGAACCTGCTTCACCGTAAAACGTATCGACGGTACGCACATTCGTTTCGACGACAATGCCGCCGTCATCATCGACAAAGAGGGCAACCCGCGCGGAACCCGTATCTTTGGACCCGTAGCGCGCGAATTAAGAGAAAAAGGCTATATGAAAATCGTTTCATTGGCTCCGGAGGTGCTGTAATGAGTATTCGTAAAGGTGACCGCGTCGTTGTCATTTCTGGCAAAGACAAAGGCAAAAAAGGTAACGTCATCGACGTAAGCGAGACCGAAAAAGGTAAACGCGTCGTCGTCGACGGCGTCAACATGGTCGTAAAACACAAAAAAGCCCGCAACACAAAACAAAAATCAACTCGCGAGAAAAAACCCGCGTCCATCGACGCAAGTAACGTCATGATTCTTTGCAAATGCGGCGAAGCGACCCGCGTCAAAAACGTAATCGGCGCCGACGGTGTCAAACATCGTACTTGCTCAAAATGCGGCGAAATCCTTGACAAAAAATTCGTCAAGACCAAAGAAAAAGCCCGCTCGGCCGAAGAAGTCAAAGAAGACGACAAAAAAGAAGAAAAGAAACCGCTCCAACGCCGCGAAGTCAAAGCCTTCGCCGAGAGTAAAGTCAAAGCAAGCCAAGTAACCGGCGGCGCGGCAAATATGCACAGACAATTAGGAGGTGGCGCATAATGGCAACTGTTAAAAAAGAACACAAGGAACGCACGTTCAAAAACCGCTTGCAAGAGCGTTATTACAAAACCGTCGTTCCCACAATGATGGAAAAATACGGCTTCAAAAACGTAATGGCGGTTCCAAAAATCGTCAAAATCGTCGTCAACGCCGGTCTTGGCGAAGACAAAGACGACAGCAAAAAATTCGACAACGCCGTCACCGACTTGGGTCTCATTACCGGTCAAAAACCCCTTGTCACAAAAGCCAAAAAGAGCATCTCAAACTTCAAACTCCGCGAAAACCAAAAAGTCGGTGCCAAAGTCACTCTCCGCGGCCAAATCATGTACGAATTCTTGGACAAAATTATCACAATCGCGCTTCCTCGCGTGCGTGACTTCCGTGGCATCTCGCCAAATTCGTTCGACGGTCGCGGTAATTATACCTTCGGCATCAAAGAACAACTCGTGTTTCCCGAAATAAGTTACGAAAAAATCGACCGCGTCCGCGGCTTCGACGTCTGTATCGTAACAACGGCGAAAAATAACGAAGACGCATTTAATCTTTTAACCGAAATGGGTTTACCTTTCGCGAAAAAGCAAGAAAAAGGGGGCAAATAAATGGCAAAAACAGGTAAAAAAGTAGCACAAGCACGGGGCGGAAAACGCAACGGAAAGGCTTGTCCGGTTCGTGATTACACACGTTGCAGCATCTGCGGTCGTCCGCATTCCGTATTGAAAAAATATGGAATCTGTCGGATTTGCTTCCGCGAAATGGCTCTCCGTGGCGAAATCCCGGGCGTGAAAAAGGCAAGTTGGTGAAAGGAGGAATTATGGCAAAAACAAACAACAATGTTTCGGACCCAATCGCGGATATGCTCACTCGTATGCGCAATGCGTTAAATGCTCGCCATGACGGCGCGTTAATTCCGTTCTCTAAAATCAAAATGGAAATCGCAAAAATCATGTTCCGCGAAGGCTTTATCGAGAGCGCAACCCAAGGCAAAGACGACGTCGGGCACGCAACCATCAACGTGGTTTTCAAACCAACCACCGCTAACGGTCGCGCAATCCAAGGTCTTCGCCGCATCTCTAAACCGGGCTTGCGTGCGTATTCCGGCGCGGAAGAACTTCCACGCGTCTTAAACGGTTTGGGAATAGCAATCATTTCTACTTCCAAAGGTATCATGACCGACAAAGAAGCAAGGTCGAAAAATCTGGGGGGCGAGGTTCTCGCCTATATATGGTGAGGTGAAATTATGAGCAGAGTAGGAAAAACAATTATTCATGTCCCGCAAGGCGTCAAAGTCGAATACAGTAACGGCACAATTCCAACCACGGGACACAACGGCTTCTTGGTTTCCGTCACAGGGCCCAAAGGCGTTTTGGTTCAAGAAATCAAAGCCCCAATCTATGTCACCGTCGAAAATAACCAAGTCCATGTAAAGCGCCACAATGACTTAAACGAAAGCCGCGCACTCCACGGTCTTTATAACCGCTTAATTCAAAACATGATTGTCGGCGTCACAAAAGGCTTCGAAAAAATCCTTATCCTTAACGGCGTCGGTTACAAAGCCAACATGAAAGGCGAAGATTTGGTCTTGAATCTTGGGTATAGCCATCCTTGTGAAGTCAAAGCCGAATCCGGCATCAAGTTCAAAATATTGAACCCCGCCGAAATCCAAGCCCTAAATCTTGGTAAAGACGGCATCGGTGTCGTGTTACAAATAAGTGGCACAAGCAAAGAAAAAGTCGGCGCAGTCGCAAGCAATATTCGCGATTTACGAAAAGTCGAACCATATCATCTCTACGGAATCCGCTACGGCGATGAACATGTAATCCGTAAAGAAAGCAAATCTGGTAAGAAAAAGTAAGGGGGAAACATGATAACAAAACAAAACAAAAATGAAGACAGAAAAATCCGGTCACGCCGTCAAAGCGACATTTCCGGAACCGCGCAAAAACCGCGCCTTGTCGTGTATCGCAGTCTCACAAATATGTACGCGCAACTCGTCAATGACGAAAAAGGCGAAACAATTTTGTCTGTAAACACCTTGCAACCTGAATTGAAAAAATCAATCAAAGGCAAATCCAAACGCGACGCATCTGCGCTCGTCGGCGAAGAACTCGCAAAGCAAGCCCTTGCAAAAAAAATCACAGAATGTGTTTTTGACCGCAACGGTTACGTCTATCATGGTCGGGTAGAACAAGTAGCAAGTGGAGCAAGAAAAGGGGGATTGAAGTTCTAATGAGTAACGAAAAAGAAATAATTGAAGACATCACCGCAGAAGTTGTCGAGACTTTGGGCGCTGAAAACACTCACGCATCTGCTGACGCTCTTTTGAAAACCTCAAAAGAACAAATCCACGCCGACGCAAAACACTTGCAAAAAAGTGTAATGCACAAAAACGCCAACCGCCAAAATGACCGCAAACGCGAAGAAGCCGGCGTCGGCGAAATCCAAAGCAAACTCATCGGCGTCAACCGCATCACAAAAGTCGTCAAAGGCGGACGCACTCTGCGCTTCAACGCAGTAGTAATCGTAGGTGACAAAGCAGGTCGCGTCGCCGTCGGTAACGGCAAAGCCCGCGAAGTTTCCGAAGCAATCAAAAAAGCCGAAAGCGACGGCAAGAAAAACTTCAAAACCGTCCCAATCGTCAATCAAACCGTCCCACATGAAATCCTCGGCATCTTCGGCACAAGCAAAGTTAAAATCATGCCCGCGCGCGAAGGTCACGGAATTATCGCCGGCGGACCCGTTCGTTCCGTTCTCGAACTCGCCGGCTACCAAAACGTCACCGGCAAATGCTACGGCTCAACCAACCCAACAAACGTCGTCAAAGCCGTCATCGCTGGCTTAACCCAACTTCGCACTCGTGAACAAATTATGTCTGTGCGAAATAAACCCTTGACAGAAGAACCAAAAGATGTTAAAACTCAAAAGTCATTAAAACAAAAAGGAGAAAAATAAAATGGCAACAACAAAAAAAATACCGGAAGGAATGCACGACGTGAAAGAATACACGGTCAAAGCACACATGGCAAAAGACCCAGATGACCACAACCCCGCAACGGTTGAAGGCGAGCACAAAGTCAAGGCACACAAAGTCGCCGAACATCTTGCCGCTAACCCCGGTCATGCCGCGGAAGTAAAAAAAGAAGAAGCAAAGGCAACAAAAGCGGCGGCAAAACCTGCTCCCGCAAAAGCAGAATCAAAACCTGCCGCAAAAGCCGCCCCTGCGAAAGCGGAAGCAAAACCCGCAATCACAAAAATCCCCGCTGGCGAACATGACGTCAAAGAACACATGGCAAAAAACCCAAGCGGAAAAGGCAAACACGATGTCGTGGAACATTTGGCTCATAACCCAGTAAGAAACAAAGAAGAAGAATCCAAAAAAGCCCCCGCAAAAGCGGAATCAAAACCTGCCACAAAAGCAGAAGCAAAAGCCCCCGCGAAAACCGCAACTCCCGCAAAAGCGGACAAGAAAGAAAAATCCGCAGACAAACCAAAAGGCGTCCCATATGTAAGCAACGGTCAAATCACCGTCACACTTATTAAATCGCCACATGGTTGCGTCTTGCGCCAAATTCGCACTGTCCAAGCCCTTGGCTTGAAAAACATCAATGATTCACACGTCCACAAAGACAATCCCGCAATTCGCGGAATGTGCAATCTTGTTGCCCACTTGGTTAAAGTTGAAAAAATATAAGGAGTCAATATGCAATTACATGAATTAAGCCCCCACCCAAAAGCAAAACGTCCCGCCAAAAGACTTGGACGGGGTATTGGTTCTGGACTTGGAAAAACTGCCGGAAAAGGTGCTAAAGGTCAGTGGGCGAGGAGCGGCCCGGGAATTCGGGTTGGTTTTGAAGGCGGTCAAATGCCACTTATGCGACGTTTGCCGAAACATGGATTCACAAACAATTTCTCGAAAGAGTATTCTTGTGTGAATGTTGATGCGTTCAATTCTTTTAAAAAAGGTGAAATTATTACCGCCGAATTGTTAAAAGAGCGTGGCATTTTGTCAAAAATTGAAGAGTATGGGTTGAAAGTATTGGGTGACGGGGAATTGAAAGTTGCAGTGACCGTTAGGGCTAATGCTTTTACAAAGGGTGCAAAAGATAAAATTACGAAAGCAGGCGGAAAAATCGAGGAAATCAAATAAATGTTAAAAACATTCAAGCAAGCATTTAAACAAAAAGACGTCCGCACCAAGATATTGTGGACGCTTCTTTTGTTGCTTGTTTATCGAATTGGTTGTTGGATTCCTATTCCCGGGATAAGTCCAGAGGCGTTTGCGCAATCGTGGCGAAGCAGTAATGCGGGGAACTTTTTGGAAATATTGAACATGGTTGCAGGTGGAGCGCTTCAAAATGGGGCGATTTTGGCTTTGGGTGTTGGACCTTATATTACGAGTAGCATTGTTATTCAACTTTTGACGATTGCTTTGCCGCCTTTGGAAAGGTTGTCTAAACAAGGTGATGAAGGGCGAAGGAAATTAGCAGTTTATACAAGGTATGTTGCTTTGTTCATGTCGATTGCGCAAGCGATTGCGATTGCGGTTTCATTTAATTTGGCGGGCGATTTGAAGACCAATTTGTTTGGGGATTTGCCAGAGGTTTTGGTTATTATGATTGTTATTTTGGTTTTGACGGCGGGTTCAATGTTTACGGTTTGGATTGGTGACAAGATTACGGAATTGGGTGTTTCAAATGGTATGTCTATGTTGATTTTTGTTGGTATTTTGTCGACGGGAAGTTTAGCATTGTTTAACAGTTTTGTTGCGGTATTTGATGATATCAATGCGATTGTTACACCGCTTGTGTTTATTGCTACTTTGGTTTTAATCTTTTTGTTGATTGTGTTTATTGATTTGGGTGAGAGGCGGATTCCTGTGACTTATGCAAAGCAAGTTAAGGGCAACAAGCAATATGGGGGGCAATCGACGCATATTCCTTTGAAGGTTAATGCGGTGGGTGTTATTCCAATTATTTTTGCATTTTCATTGCTTAATTTTCCGCAACTTATTTTGAGTTTCTTTCCGGATTCGAGTGCTTATGCTTGGTATGCAAAGTGGCTTGGAGCGGGCGGGGCGGCAGACCACCCCGGGAAATATATTAACATGGTTTTGACGGCGCTTTTGATTTTGGCATTTAGTTATTTTTATGCGAGTTTGAGTTTTAATCCGGAAGATGCGGCGAGAAATTTGCAACAAAATGGTGGGTTTATTTTGGGGTACAGGCCGGGTGTGCCGACGAGAGATTATTTGAAAAAGGTGCACAATAGGATGACTTTGTTTGGGGCGGTGTTTTTGGCGTTTATGGCACTCATACCGAGTTTATTGTTGACTACTTTGTTGGAAGGGGAGCAGGCGTTGACGAATGCGTTTACGGCGATTGGTATGTTGATTTGCGTTTCGGTTGCGTTGGAGTTTGACAGGCAATTGCAAGGGTTGATGTTGATGAAAACGTATAAGGGGTTTTTGAAATGAGAAGTGTGAAAACTTACAAAGGATTTTTGAAATGAAAATTATTATTGCGGGTCCGGCGGGCGCGGGCAAAGGGAGTTTGGCTTGGTTTTTGGCGAAAGATTATAATGTTCCACATATTTCCACGGGTGAGATTTTTCGAGCGGCAATTAAATCGGGGACGGAGTTGGGAAAAATTGCAGAGAAACTTATTCATAAAGGGGAGTTGGTGCCGGATGATATTACAACTAATTTAGTTTTGCATAGATTGAAGGAGGCGGATTGCAAGCGAGGTTACATTTTGGATGGATTTCCGAGGACTTTGGTTCAAGCGCAACTTTTGGACAATGCGGGCGAGAAAATTGATTTTGTGATTAACATTATTGTTTCGAAAGAGACAGTTTTGGCGCGTTTGGGCGGAAGATTTGTTTGCAAGAAATGTGGGCTTATTCACAATAAGTTGTGGGATAAGGTTGACAAATGCAAGGATTGCGGAGGGGAATTATTTCAACGGGAAGATGACAGAGAGGAAATTATTTTGAAGCGGCTTGCGGAGCATAATAGAGAGTTTAAACAAGTGCTTGATTTTTATCATGATTCGGAGATGAAGACGAAGAAGCCGAAGACATTGGAATTGGAATCCAAAATTGACAACAGTGCGGATGATATTTATGGCATTTTTATGAAAAAGTTTAGTGACATTATGGACAAGGCGTATATTGCCGAGCATATGGCGCATCACGATTGCACGCATTGTGGCGGATGTTGCGGGAAGAAGAAGGCGAAGTAAAAAAAAGGCACTTGCGGTGCCTTTTTTTGAGCATTTGTTTAAAGGTTTGCGCCTTTTCCGATATTGCATTCCGCGCATAAGGTGCGGAGGTTTTCCATTGTGCTCTCGCCGCCGCGAGAAATTGGTTTTATGTGGTCGCAATGAAGTTCCACAGAGATGTCTTTTGCGGGGCTTCGTCCGCAAATTACGCACCGAAAGTGGTCGCGTTTGAAGACGTTGTAGCGCAAAGAGACGGAAACCCGTTTATGGGTGATTGCGTTTTCATTGAGTTGGAAGAAGTAGTTTGGGGTTAGCCCAGCCAAAGTTACCGCGTTAGTCCAACTTGTGAAGCGTTTTATGTAAGTTTTTCTGTTGTATTTTCCGTCCAATGCGTATTCTCGAATTGAAACGGTATTTTTGTTGTTGAGTTTTGCTACGCGACGAATATCGGCGAGCAAAGTCTCGTTAGTGTATCGTAGTCCTGTCATGTTTTATATATTTCCTTTTGAATTTAATTTTAATTTAGTTTGGCGCCCTAAAATTGCGCCGAAAATAAGAGTATCACAAAAAAGTTGATTTGTCAAGAATTATATTGCAAAAGCGATTTATATGGAGTATAATATGGGTATGAGAAATCAATGTGCGCAAAAAGAACCAGTCGTGGGCATGACAAAAAAGGAAGCCCTTGATATTATGTTGCAAAATGTAGCAGAGAGCAAAAGGCAAATTGCGCGCGGTCAATATTACACACATGAGCAAGTGTGGGGCACGATAGAGAAAAGAAAACTATGCGAGTAATATATTCCGAAAAAGCAAGTCACGAATTATTGGGCATTCAAGATTATTTGGGAGGCAGTTTCAGTCCGCGGATTGCGAACGAAAAGATTGACAAGATACGTCGAGATATTGAAATCTTGGCGGGGAATCCTTTCTTTGGACGTGAAATTACAAACGGCATTAGGAAGACTGTTTCGGGCATGAGTGTAATTTTATACGAGGTTGTCGGTGACAACATTGAAATCCACCATATAGTTGATTGTCGCACCGATTGGGTGAATACGTTGTTTTCGTGAAAATTGCTTTGCACGAAGCATTATTTTTGGTAGAATGGGGGTGTGAAGTATAGTGAGAGGGAATACGAGAACTTGCGGGCGAGTGGGAAGATTTTGCATGATTGTTTGGGGTATCTTGCCGAGAAGGTTTGTGCGGGGATGACCACGTTGGAGTTGGACAAGTTGGCGGACGAGTTTATTGAGGCGAGGGGCGGGTCGGCTTGTTTTAAAAATGTTGACAATTTCAATCATGCGATTTGCACGAGTGTTAATCAAGAGAGTGTGCACGGGGTGCCGAGCAAGAATAAGATTTTGCGGAATGGGGATATTGTGTCGCTTGATTGCGGGGTGAGATATCCGGCGAAGAGTGGAATGTGTACCGATGCGGCGAGGACGGTGGGGGTTGGGGAAATAAGTGACGAGGCGAGGGAACTTATTGATATTACGAAGAAGTGTTTTGAGGTTGCGACGAAGGATTTGCGTTCGGGCATGAAGGTTGCGCGGATTGGCGAGCGTATTGAGGACTTTGTGGGGGGGCGATACGGGATTGTGGACACATATTTCGGGCATGGAATTGGGAAGAGCGTGCATGAGAACCCGCTTATTCCGAATTTTAATGTGGCGAAGCATAAGAGTGTTTCGAAGAAGGTTTTGGATTTTTCCGATACGGTGTTGAAGGATGGGGACGTGATTTGTATTGAGCCGATGATAAATGTTGGGACGGGGGATTTGAGGACGGCTCGGGACGGGTGGACGGCGATTACGACGGACGGGGAGTTGGCGGCGCATCACGAGAACACGATGATTATTTGGCGGGACAGAGTTGAAATTGTGACCTGAAAATGCTTGCTTGAAAAAAAAAATTGTGGCATAATAAAATATGCGAAAGAGAGCGTTGTCGTTTTTGTTGCTTTTGGCGGTTTTGCCGATTGCGTTTGTGGTTGGGGCTTGTGGCGCGGCACCGACGGACACGCCCGAGGATGAAGTGCCCCCGGAGAAGTGGTACGGGTTGTACGAGAGTTTCGCTTTTGTTTTGGCAGATGTGATGTTTGATTCCAATAGTTTTGAATGGGTGACAGTTGGCGAGGCGGTGGGAATTAAATATGACATACAGTACGATAGCAGGACGGGATATTTTTATTTTCCGTGGAAGAGTGGCGCGAATGAGTACACGATTTATTTCGAAGGGCAAAAGATTTATGCCGCCGATTGGTCGTTCACATATACCGTTGACGGATATTATAAGAAAGTTGGGAGCAATTACGTTGAGATGACGGACGAGGATTTTGCGGCCTATGGATATGACGCGGAGTATGATGTGAACTTTTATGACGAGAGTGGCACGACGACGTATCTTGACGTTTCTGCGGGGTCGATGAGGCTTGTTGATGGCGCATTTAACGCAATATATGGCGTTTGGATTGAAGGCAACAAGGATTTGGACACGGAAGGATATTGGACTTATCCGAATGAAAACACGCCGAACAAGATTGCGTTTAGGCAAGCGCTTGTTGCGAAATATCAAGCGCTTTTGGAAGTGAATAATTTTGCTTATACGTTTTATGAAAACGGTAATGTGGATGTTCGAAACAATAAGACGAATGTGGTCGCTTCGAAAAATTATACTTTGAATTCCGTCTCGAATGCAATTGAAGTTCAATTTTTACCATTAGGCATTTTGAAGTGGAATGAGCGCAGAATTGTAAAGACGAATGTGGAAGACACGCTCTTGGGTGAAATTGTAACGACCGAATGGATTTGGCGCAAGAATTAGTCTTTGGTTTTTTGGCAATAACAAAGTAATGAAGCGCGCGCCGTTGACTATTGCCGATGTTAAAAATAAGATTGACGAATTGGTCGGCAAAAACATTTGCATGAATGTTTGCCGTGGTCGCAAAAAGGTTTTGAAATACCGCGGCGTTGTTGAGAATGCTTTTAAAAACGGCTTTCTTGTCAAATTGGCGGGCGATGAATTGCCTACAAGCCGTCTTTCATATTCGTATAACGACATTGTTTGCGGGGAAGTTATCATATCCGAAGCGAAATAGGAATACTATTTGCTACGGGGGTGAAAATGATGGAACAAGTTCACAGTAAAATTACACAAAAGGTGTTGACGGGTGCGGGTTCGGCTCAAACAAAAATTGGGGCAAGATTGGATTTGAAATCTTTTGCAAAAAGGGTTTTGAATGTTACGCCGATTTGCCACATTGGGGGTGTCGAGAACACGGAAACAGAATGCAAAGTGACGGGCAAAGTTATTACGCGCGCAATTTTTATTGACGAAACGGATTCTTATAATAGCGAGGAGCGAACAGACGAGTTTGCGGTTGTTTTGCCGAATACGGGCTTTGCGGGTGTGTTGCCGAGTGCGCGCATTATCGAGAGCAATTCCGATAAATACACGAAGAGCGAATCCGATACGATTTCGGGCATTCAATGCGAACATTTAGTCGGAGTTTCTTTGGCGGGGTTAAAGCCGACGGAAGTTACATATTTGACCGACATTCGTGGCGAAGAAGTTGAAGTTAAGCACACCGACCGCGAGATTTGCACTTTTAACGAAGTTGTAACCGAGAAGTTTGATATTGGTGAGATTTTCAAACTTGATTCAAATGTGGAAGGTGTTTTGGGCGTGGAATTGAATGCCACCGTGCGCGATATTGTTTGCAAAGACGACAAATCCACGGTGAAAGGAGTTGCGGTTGTTGGGGTTTCGGTTGTGCGCGGGACAGACGAAGGGCGACAAATTATTCAAAATATGACTTATGATTTCGAATTTTCCAAAACTTTGAAACGCGGGGGCGAGATTGCTTGCGGGAATGTGGCTGTTGCGGATTGCGTGATTAAAATTGAACACCGCGAAAAACCCGAATTGGTTTTGGACGCGACTTTGTTGTTTACGGGTGCGGGGTTGACTTATCAAACGGTTAAATCTGTGGCAGATGCAATTGCGCCAAAACATGAAATTGATTTTGGCTCGGCGACAATTACTTCTTGCGCAACTACAAAACAACACGCAATTTTGGCTGACGTCGAAGGCAACGTGAGTTTGGGAAACAATGCGCCGTTTATGAGCAGGGTTCTTTGGGCAAATTGCGGAACGGTGAGCAATGTAAGTGTCAAACCCGCCGATGACAAAGTTATTGTCGAGGGCGTTTTGAATGCGAACCTTGTTTACGAATGCGAAGAGAAAAATATTCACACACACACGGTCGAAGTTCCTTTTTCCGTCAATGTAAAAATCGACGGAGCAAGCACAGAACACAGTATCGGCGCAAATGTGGTGCCTTTGACTTGCAATATCAAAGCGCGCCGAGGCAAGGAATTATTGGTTGATGCGCGCCTTGGCGTGACGGTTTTCGGCGACAAAAAAGTTCCATGCGAATTGGTTTCGGCGGCGACGGAAGGCGCACAAAGACCAACTACGGGCGCTTCAATAATTATTCATGTGGTGGGTGCGGGTGAAACATTGTGGGATTTGGCAAAACGCACGGGGATTTCCACACGCGAAATTGCAAAACAAAACGGTGGCGTGGAAACTTTGACGGGCGGCGAAAGAATTGTAACTTATAAACAAAGAGCAGTTTAAACACAAGGGGTGTTTGAGACTTTGCAAATTGGCAATATTAAAAGGCATGAAGATTATGATTGCCTTTTTTGCCGTTTTGGTCGTAGCGTTTGCCGGCGTGGTTGTTGCGACGGGTGACATTGTTTATCCGCCGATTCACGCAAATGAAAGCGATGACGGCGGCACGAAATACGAATCAAAAATTGTTGATTGGTTGAAGTGATTGACACGCCGCTTGTTTTATTATATCATTGATTCATGATTGAAAAATTGATTGAATATCAAAAACTTGACCGAAAGAGGTTGGAACTTTTGCGCCTTGTCGAAGGTGGCAAAGTCAAAGCCGAAATCAATTCCGCAAACCAAACCGTAAACTCGGCACGGGCGGGGTTGTTGTCTTTGGAAGAAGACGCGAAAAATCTCGGGCTTGCATATGACAATGCCCAATCGGCCCTGAAACGAATCATGGAAGAAGTGAAACTTATTGAATCTATGCGCGTGCCGCAAAAAGATTCCGATATTCAAACCTCGACCGAGGGTGTGAATGCAATTTTGACGCGCGCAAATGTGGTTTCGGCGGATTTGGGAAAGATTGCAAACCAAATTGCCATTAAAAACAAAATGTTCGAAGAAGCCAAAAACGCCGTTATCCATGCGCAAGGCAAAATTAAAACTTTGACTCCTCAATATGTTTCGCAACAAAACCAAATCAAGCCACAAATGGAAACGATTGAAAAAGAAATGGCGGCAATCGGCGCCGGAATTGACAAAACGCTTTTGGAAAAATATAAAGCCCGACGCAAAACCGAACCCGTGGGCGGGAAAATAAATGACATTGTGGTTCCTGTTGTGGCGGGGCGTTGCGGCGGTTGCAATTTCGAAATGTCGAATCTTTTGGCGCACAAAATCGCAACGGACGGGTATGTTGTGTGCGAAGAATGCGGGCGCATTTTGTACAAGGGGAAATAATGCTTGAACGGTTTAATAATCTTGTGACGAAATTGTCTTCAACTCTCGGACGGTTGGAAAAGGAAAGATTTCTAAAAGAGGTTGAGAACGACACAGAAGTAAAAGAGATTTTGCGGTTCTTGTTCGACCCATATATTGTCACGGGCATTTCCGACAAAAAATTGAACAAATATCGCGGGGCGGCTCCGCATCCCGCGCCCCCCCTAACGACCCAACCAAAGACTAACTTTATCGACGTTTTAGATTACTTCAAAAAAAACAACACGGGGCGCGACGAAGATATAAAGTTCCTTGTCAAAACCGCCAACGCAACACCATTTCCGGAACTTGTCTACGGCATTATTAAACGCGATTTGAAATTGGGAATCCAATCAATCACATTGAACAAAGTCTTCGGCGCGGACTTTGCCCCGAAAATGGACGTGATGCTTGCCGAACCTTATTCCGATTACCCCGAACACGTCGCGGGAAAAGATTTCATCATCACCGAAAAACTTGACGGCGTAAGATGCGTTTTGATTTTTGAGTCTGGCAGTCCGAATTTCTTTTCCAGAAACGGCAAACCGATTTTGGATATGTTGGAATTGGACAAAGAGGTTCGTCATTTGCCGAAAGATTTCGTTTATGACGGCGAATTGCTTTTGGATAATCCCGACAATTTGCGAAGCGACGACCTTTACCGCGTCACCGTCGCCGTCGTCAATTCCGACAATATCAAACGCGCTCTGAACTTTAATGTTTTTGATATCATCGGCAAAGAGCAATTCAAACTCGGCATTGACCCGACAACCGCAATCAACCGCAAAACGAAACTTGAAAAAATCTTAACCGATAACCAAAGCCCCCATGTCAAAGCCGTCCCCATGCGTTACGTTGGGACGGACACCGCGCAAATCACAAAATGGCTTGGCACTTTTTGCAATGCGGGCGGCGAAGGCGTCATGTTGAACATTGCTTCCGCGCCTTATGAATGCAAAAGAACCAAAAACCTCTTGAAAGTTAAACAATTCAACACCGCCGACGTGCTTGTTGTTGACGTGGAAGAAGGCACGGGCGCGAACCGAAACAAACTTGGCGCGGTGGTTGTGCAATTTATCGGTAAAGACGGCAAGAAGTACACTTGCAAAGTTGGAAGCGGTTTCAAATTGGAAGAGCGCGAATCTTTTTGGGCGGACAAAAACCAAATCAAAGGCAAGATTATTGAAATAGGCTACTTTGAAATGTCCCGAAACCAAAACGACGAAAATTACAGTTTAAGATTTCCAACATTCAAACATTTAAGGCTTGACAAGACCGAGATAAGTATGGCATGATAAAGATATGTTATATCCAATGTTAGAAAATTGCGTAAAGACTGCGGGTTGTAAATACACCCTTGCCACCATGTTGGGGCGACGAATGAAAGATTTAATGTACAAATATCAAGGCTCGGTCACCGGCTCGGGCAAAAAGGAATTGACCTTTGCTTTGGAAGAGATTGAATCGGGTCGCGTAATTCCTGCGGGGCTTGCGGGGCATAATTCAAAAGTGTAAACCATGTACGCCAGCGTTTTGGTCGACATAGCCCTTTCGGCTTGCGACACATTTGATTACAAAATCCCCGACGGAATAAAAGCCGAAATCGGTGCGCGCGTGTTGGTGCCTTTTGGCAAACAAAATATCGAAGGTTTTATAATGGAAATCCGCGAAAACACAAATGTAAGTGCGGAAAAAGTGCGTGAAATCACGCGTATTTATGACGATTTTGCCCCCATTTTGCCCGAGTTTATGGCAATTTCCGACGCAATTTGCAACAAGTTCAAGTTAAGAAAGATTGACGTCTTGCGCCTTTTTATTCCGCCTGCACTCCGCGGTCGCAAAAAACCGCGCGTCCCAAAAAATAAAGAAATCCAAGCCATAAAAATCGCACCCAAAGAAATCACTCTCACCCCCGACCAAACAAATGCAATTGACGAAATTTGCGCAGGCGCAAATCTTTTAAAATCGACACCCACGCCACCCGCCTTCCTCTTGCACGGCGTCACGGGTTCGGGCAAAACCGAAGTCTATATGCGTGTAATTGAAAATGTGTTGGCGCAAAACAAAACCGCAATAATGCTTGTCCCCGAAATCGGTTTAACGCCCCAAGTTCTTGGCAATTTCCGCGCGCGCTTCGGCGGACTTTGCGCAATTTTGCATTCAAATCTTACCCCCGCCGAACGATACGACGAATGGTTTCGTTTGTTTTCGGGCGAAGCCAAAATCGCAATCGGCGCCCGCAGCGCAATTTTCGCACCTCTTCAAAACATCGGTATCATAATCATTGACGAAGAGCACGACGCAAGTTACCAATCCGAATCCAATCCGCGCTACAACACTCACGAAATTGCCGAAATCCGCGCCGCTTACAACCACGCAACTTTGGTTTTGGGAAGTGCAACACCGAGCATTGCAACTTACTCTCGGGGCGTTCCGCGTTCCGGTGACACAACCATTTTCGGCTTTATCGCTCGACCCCGAACCCCCCCTGCGCAACATCAGTTCATTTTGCTTGAATTAAAATCTCGTGTAAATGACATTTCCATGCCCCCAATCACAATTGTTGATATGACACAAGAGATAAGGGCAGGCAACGGCGGAATCTTTTCAAGGCTTCTTGTTTCAAAACTTACCGAAGTCATATCCGCCAAAAAGCAAGCAATAATCTTTTTAAATCGGCGGGGATTTTCTTCTTCTTTAACGTGCAAAAGTTGCGGCTGGGTTGCCAAATGTGACCATTGTGACGTGTCTTTGGTTTACCACAAAGAAGACAATTTGCTAAAATGCCATTACTGTTCCGCCCGCCAAAAAGTGCCAATCACTTGCCCAAAATGCGGAAGCAATTATTTGAAATACGGCGCGACGGGCACGCAAAAAGTTGTCGACGAATTACAAAAAGTTTTCCCCGACGTGCCAATTTTTCGCATGGACGCCGACAGTATCAAACACCGCGACGATTTGATTGCAACTCTTGACAAATTTTCGGCAAGTTCACCCGCAATTTTGGTCGGAACTCAAATGCTTGCAAAGGGTCATCATTTCCCAAACGTGGAACTTGTCGGAATTATTGACGCGGATAATTCATTGCATTTCGCCGATTATAGGGCGACGGAGCGGACGTTCGCCCTCGTCACCCAAGTTGCAGGAAGAGCAGGTCGGGGCGGTAGCGAAAAAAAAATTGATGCCGACAGGGGGGGCGCGGGGGGGAACGCCCCGCAAAGCGCAGTCATTCTTCAAACTTACATTCCAACCCATTATGTTTATAAACTCGCCACCGACTATGACTATAAACGCTTCTTTGAAAAAGAATTAAACACCCGCGCCGTCACAAAATATCCGCCTTTTGCAACCATTGTTCGCATTTTGGTTACGGGCGAACGCGACGACAAAATCAAAGACTTCTTGCAAGGCGTTATGTTGGATTTGCGCAAACGAAATAACGATTTTATTTATCTGTCCGCAATGAAGAGTCCAATCGGACGCCTTGATGACAAGTTCCGTTATCAAATTATTGCGCGATTTGAAGCAAGCAAAGAAAAACTCATTGACTTTATCGATGAAACAATTAAAAGCCATGCGCCAAAAGGTGTGTCGGTCTTTTTGGAAATCAATCCGCAAAATTTGTCTTGACGTTTTTTGGGTTTTGATTATAATTAAAACATGGATTCAAATGGTTTGACGAAATTTTGGGTTGAGAGTTCCAATGATAATTTTGACACCATGCTTTTTATGCAGAAAGGTAAGCGATATACTTGGGCTTTATTTATGGGGCATTTAGCACTTGAAAAATTATTTAAAGCACTTTTCGCCAAAATTCACAAAGATGACCCCGAAGCCCCACGGATTCATAATCTTGTCGTTTTAGCGGAAAGGTGTAATCTAACACTTACAGACAAGCAACACACGGAATTACGACTTATAAATACTTTTAACACCGAAGCACGTTATGCCGATTATAAAAATGCATTTTACAAAACCTGTGACAAAGAATTCACAGACAAGCAAGTAAAAATTATAAAGGAGAACGTTGAATGGCTAAAAAAATTGATAGAAAAATAATTGAAACTGTTAAGAAATACGCACAAGCAATAGAACGCGATTACAAGATTGACGGCATTTATTTGTTTGGCTCGTTTGCAAATGGGACGCAAACAAATGATAGCGATATAGATGTTGCGATTTTATTAAAAGACGGAGTAGAGAAGAGGTTTGAAGAAATGGCGAATCTTTACAAATATACGCGCGGTATTGATAGCCGGATTGAACCACATCCATATGATGCAAGAGAGTTTAAGGCGAAACAAGTTTTTTTAGCAAATGAAATTATGCAAAATGGAATAAAAATTATTTAAAGGAGGAAATCGTGGCGCGATTAAAAATCACAACCAATCAAACTTTTTTGCGGCAAGTTTCAAAGCCCGTGACCGATTTCGGCCCGCGCTTGCACACGCTTTTGGATGATATGCGCGAAACTTTGGACGGCGTTATGGGCGCGGGACTTGCGGCCGTGCAAGTAAACGTGCTTTGGCGCGCGGCAATTGTGAAAAACTTTAAAGGCGAAACGGTTGAAACAACGGAAATAATCAATCCAATAATTACGGCACAAAGTAATCCAAAAGACGGCGAGGAAGCGTGTTTAAGTTTGCCGAACGAGAGCCACGTTGTAAGGCGAAATCAAAAGGTGACGGTCAAAGCGTTTGATAGATTTGGGAAAGAGTTTACAAAAGACTTTGAAGGGTTGGGCGCGGTTTGTGTGCAACACGAAATCGACCACATGGACGGGATATTATATACGGATAGAATAGGCGGGGCGCCCCCCCTGCGCAATAATCAAAACAAAATATATCTCGAAAACCAAGCAAGGGGGGGTGTGGGGGGGAACGACCCACATAGAAAAGTGTGAACATTGCATTTTTTGGTTCGCCTTCTTTTGCCGTACCTTGTTTAAAGGCGCTGCTTGCGTCCAGACACGCGATTGTGTGCGTTTTGACACAACCGGACAAGCCAAGCGGACGAAGCCGTACAATCAATCCTACGCCCGTTAAAACGATTTCATCACAAGCGGGCATTCCGACATTCACGCCAGAGAAGGTCAGCAAAGAAATCGACGCCATATTTGCGCAACTTAAAACCAAACCCGATATCATTGTGACGTGCGCCTTTGGACAGATTTTACGTCAAAACGTGTTGGACGCTTGCAAGTTTGGAGTTATAAATGTTCATGCATCCTTGCTTCCAAAATATCGGGGGGCATCGCCGGTTCCTTATACAATTATGAATGGCGAAACGCGCACAGGAATTACAATTATGCAAACCGATATTGGAATTGACACGGGCGACATTTTGACGCAATCCGAAATTGACATTTTGCCGGACGAGACGAGTGGGGAATTGTTGGAAAGACTTGCAAATATTGCCCCAAAATTGCTTGAAAACACCCTTGATTTGATTGAAAAAGGGGCTATTTTGCCACGAAAACAAGGCATTTCACCCACAATTTATTGCAAAATGATAGAGAAAAGTGACGGCAAAATTGACTTTTCAAAGGGGGCAAAAGAGATAGTTGATTTTGTGCGTGCGATGAATCCGTGGCCTTGCGCTTGGGCGGAATCAACGCATGGAATTATTAAGGTTTACAAAAGCCATTTGGAGCGTGGCGATTTGGTAATTGATTTGGTTCAGGGTGAAGGTGGCAAAATTATGCCATTAAGGGATTTTAAAAATGGGCACAAAGGTTTCGAATTTAAGTAAATATGCAGTGGTGGAAAAAACCCAAGTGGCGGGCGATGGCACGACAAAGTTTTTGTTGCGACTTTTGGACGGCGAGCATATTGAATGCGTTTTGTTGCGACAAGATTACGGCGACACGGTTTGCATTTCAAGTCAGGTTGGTTGCAAGATGAAGTGTGCTTTTTGTGCGAGTGGGTCGGGTTATGTACGGGATTTGACGGCGGTTGAGATGTTGGCGCAAGTCCTTGTGGCGCGGAAGGGCGGGGGTATTGCTTTTAAAAGCATTGCGCCCGCGCTACGATTCGCAAGCGGGGACACTTGCGCGGATGCGCAACTTTTAAAATCAACACCCCCGCCCCCCCGCGCTCCGAACGTCACTCACGTCGTCATAATGGGGTCGGGCGAACCGTTTGATAATTATGATAATGTTGTGGAGTTTTTGGACATGGTGGACATTGGGGCAAGGAAGATTTCGGTGAGTACTTGTGGGATTCCGGACAAGATTCGGGCTTTTGCGGACAGGGGTGGGCAACAAAATCTTTGCATAAGTTTGCACGCGCCGAATGATTTTATTCGGCAACAAATAATGCCGATTGCGAAAAGGTTTTCGATTGATGAAGTTTTGGCAAGTGCGAAATATTTTTTTGAAAAGACGCATCGGCGCGTCATATTTGAATACGCACTTATTGACGGTGTGAATTGCAGTGTTGAAAATGCGGTTGAGTTGGCGCAAAGATTGAAGCGGTTGCGGATTTCATATCATGTGAATTTAATCAATTTGAATGCTTCGGGTGGGGCTTTGAAGCCGCCGAGCAAGGCAAATGCGATGATTTTTATGGACACTTTGATTAAAAGTGGGGTATCTTGTACAATGCGGAAAGGCAAGGGGCAAGAAATTCAGGGGGCTTGCGGGCAATTGAGGGCGCGGGGGCTTGAAGAGTCTTCTGCAAATGTGCGCCAAGTGGCTACGCCTCTTCATATATTGGCGCCAAGCGCCCCGCAAGATTTGCCGAAGTCTCTTCCCGCCCCCTTGCTTTACATAAGTTTAGACCCAGCAGTTAAGGCAGGAAATCTCAAAGAATACGTTGCCGAAGTGAATGGGTGGAAAGGGGTTGGGATTCATTTAGATGTGATGCGGAAAGAGTTGACGAATTGCGAAGAGGACAGATTTAGCGATGAAGAGATTAAGTGGGTTTATAAAAATGCGCGTGTGCCGATTGATTTGCATATGGTTGGGCGCGGAGTTCGGCAAGAGTTGAAGAGTGACGCGAATGCGCTTGTGGTGATGACCGTGATTCCGGGCGAGAGCGGGCGACCTTTCATACGGGAAAATCTGGAAGAAGTGAAGCGCATAAGAAAAGAAAAACCGTCAACAAGAATAATTGTTGACGGCGGAATAAATTATGAAAATGCCGCAATAGCAAAATCGGCGGGCGCGGATTGCGTTGTTGTGGGAAGTTTCGTTTACAACGCGGGGCTTAACGGCAATAGTGGCGGGCGAGAAGAACGCGCGCGAACGGTCGCAAGATTGTTGGACATTTTACGCAAATGATACGGATTTTTTTACTCATAATAATTTATATTGACAGACTTTTCAAATTGTGCTAATAATTGTTATAGGTGTTTGAGTAGATGGCATTTGGAAGTAGTTTGACGGAAAAGTTGAAGCACGTCTTTGCAAAGTTGACCCGCAGTGGCAAGTTGACAGAGGTGGAAATTAAAAGTGCAATGAGAGAGGTGAAGTTGGCTTTGTTGGAAGCCGATGTTAATTTTGCCGTTGTAAAAAGTTTTATAAATGCGGTTTCGGAAAAGGCGGTTGGTGCGCAAGTTTTGGAATCAATCACTCCGGGGCAAATGGTTATTTCGATTGTGAACGATGAATTGACGGCACTTTTGGGGAAAGTGAATGAAAAGTTGGTTATTTCGCCAAAGCCGCCGAGTGTTTACATGATGTGCGGGTTACAAGGCGCGGGGAAGACGACGTTTTGTGGGAAGTTTGCGCATCTTTTGAAAGGGCAAGGCAAGAAAGTGTTGTTGGTGGCTTGCGATGTTTATAGGCCGGCGGCGGTTCAACAGTTGCGTGTTGTTGGAAAGAGTGCCGGTGCCGAAGTTTTCGACGGCGGGGCGTTCCCCCCCGCCACCCCCCCTGTGGCGGCTCATAATAATAACCCTGTTCGAATTGCGAGCGAGGGCGTAAAGTTTGGAAGCAAGAATGGCTACGACACAATCATAATCGACACGGCGGGGCGATTGAGTATTGATGAAGCCTTGATGAAAGAGTTAATCGAAATGAAACGCGAAATAAATCCGACCGAGATTTTGTTGACGGTGGACGCTATGACGGGGCAAGACGCCGTGAACACCGCCGAGAGGTTCAATGCGGCGCTTGACATCACGGGCGTGTTGCTCACAAAACTTGACGGCGATGCGCGCGGCGGGGCGGCGTTGTCTATTCGGGCGGTGACGGGAAAGCCAATCAAGTTTTGCGGTACGGGCGAGAAGTTGGGCGACATTGAACCGTTTTATCCCGACAGAATTGCGGGTCGAATATTGGGCATGGGTGACGTTTTAAGCATCATTGAAAAAGCGAAAACCGTCGTTTCCGAACAAGAAGCCGCGCAAATGGAAAAAAAAATGCGCGAAAATTCTTTCACGTTGGAAGATTTTTTGGTCCAATTTGACAGTTTGAAAAAAATGGGAAGTTTAGACAGTATCATGGAATCTTTGGGCGGGGCAATGGGCGGAAAAATGAAAATCGACGGCAAAATTGACGAAGAGCAAATGAAACGCAACAAGGCAATAATCCAAAGTATGACACCTTATGAACGCCGTAACCCCGAAGTTTTAAAAGCAAGCCGCAAACAACGCATCGCAAAAGGCAGCGGCACAAGCATCCAAGAAATCAATGCGCTTTTGAAACAATTCGAACAAAGCAAAACCATGATGAAACAGTTGCAAAGTATGGGCGGAAGGCGTAGACTGTTTGGGTAGGCGTTGAAATGTAAACGCGCACAACATTGTAATTTTTACCGGAAGCCACTTATTGTATGACTTGCGGAAAGATTAAATCTTAAAAAAGGAGGTAAAATGGCACTAAAAATACGATTAACACGGCTGGGTAATCCCGGAAAAGCGTTCTATCGCGTCATCGTCGCGGACAGTAGAAGCCCGCGCGACGGCAAGTTCATCGCGGTCTTGGGGACTTATGACCCCGCCGGCGATGGCAAAACGTCAAGCAACCTTGACAAAAACGCTACGCTTGAATGGCTCGCGAAGGGCGCAACGCCGACGGAAACCACTCGTGTAGTCTTGGAAAAGGCAGGAATACTTGAAAAGAAAAAAGTTGTAAAGAAAACCACAAAGAAGCCAGCACCGGTAAAAAAACCGGAAGAAAATAAAAAAGGGGAAAAATAAAAATGGTACAAGTAATCGAACACATCATCAAATCACTCGTAGAGGATGAAAAAAGCGTCAAATTGACGGTTCAAGAAGAAGGCGAAAACGTAACGGTCACCGTTCACGTCGCCGAACGCGACATGGGTCGCGTAATCGGAAAAGCGGGCGCAACCGTCACGGCAATCCGTACAATTTTGAAAAATTGTAACTCGAAAGACGGCAAACGCTACTTTATTCAAATCGGCGACAAGAAAGAAGGCGAAGGCGCAGGTCACGAAGGCGGCGGTCGTCGCGAAGGCGGCTTTGAACGTCGCGAAGGTGGCTTCGGCGGCGGACGCAGAGAAGGCGGCTTCGGCGGTCACGGCGGAAGCAGATACTAATTCTTCCAACACCAAAAAACGGCTCTACTCGGGTCGTTTTTTTGTATTGCAAATTGTCGAAATATGTGGTAAAATGGTGCCATGAATCTTGAAAATCTTGACAGCGTCGTTGACTTTATTGGCGACAAAAAACTAATCGAACGCGGCGACCGAATCGGCGTAGGCGTAAGCGGCGGGGAAGACAGTATGTGCCTCTTGCATTTTTTGCACTCGCTCCGTGACCAATATCGCATCGAAATCGTGGCAATCAATGTCAACCACAACATTCGCCAAAACGGCAAAAAAGACAGCGCCTTCGTTTCAAAATATTGCAAAGACAACAAAATCACCTATATCGGTTACAAAGTTGACGTACCCGCCTTTGCAAAACACCATAAACTAAGCATCGAACAAGCCGCCCGCGCAAAACGATACGAATGCTACGCACTTGCCGTTAAAAAGTTCAAATTGAACAAAATCGCAATCGCCCACCACCAAAGCGACCAAGCCGAAACCATTTTGATGCATATCTTTCGCGGAAGCGGTTTAAGCGGCGCCGGCGGTATGAGTTTAAGCCGACCCTTCGAAGAAAGCGGCTTCGCTCATTGCTCACTTATTCGCCCCTTTTTGGAAACACCTAAAAGCGACATTATCGCATATAATTACCGAAACCAAGTCCCGCACGTCGTGGACGATAGCAACTTTGATAACCAATATTCTCGCAACTTTTTGCGCAACGAAGTCTTCCCGATTTTGCAAAAAGAATGGCGCCACGTTGAAAAAAATATTGTGGATTTCGGACGCAATTGCAAAAGCGATGACGATTATTTAAACGGAATCGTAAATCTTGACGCAATCTTGGGCGATGACAATCATGCTCGAATACCTCTTAACTTCTTCGCTTATCCTTATGCGGTCGTTTCGCGAACCTTAATTTCCGCTTTTTCGTTAATCAATGCGCGCGACAACATTGAAAAAAAACATATTGATTTAATCATTACTCTTGCCCAAAGCGGTGAAAACGGAAGCAAAGTTGACCTTCCAAATAACTTGTTCGCGGTAAAAGAATACGAATACATGGCAATCGTTCGCCGTATTCCCCCCATGGCAAACAAAATCTATTCATTCAAAATCGGCAAAACCAACTTCGCAGAATACGGCACAATCATCGTCACAAAAACAATTTCTTACAAAGACGCAATCGGCCGCGGTCTCATGGTAATTGATGTTGACAAATTGCCGCGTACAAGCAAATGGCGCACGCGCAAAGACGGCGACGTAATCACAAAATTCGGAAGCCACACTCCAAAACCATTAAATGCTTATTTTATTGAAAAAAAAATCCCGTCTCGTCTGCGTGATAAAATCCCTGTCTTGGCTTTGGGAAACGAAATATTCGCCGTCGCCGGACTTGATATTTCCGAAAAAGTAAAATGTGTGGGACTCCAAACTTTGGAAGCCTATGTTGTAGAGGTTGTAAAGGATTAACATATGGAACCGTTAGATTTCGAAAAGCCCATAATTTTGCTTGCAAGCGCAAGCCCGCGCAGGTCGCAAATCCTTGCCGATGCCGGCATTCGTTTCCGCAAAATCGCCGCCGCAATAGACGACAGTAAAATAAATTACAACTTCCCGCACGAAAACGTATCCGAAGAAGACCACAAAAAATATTCACTCTTCATGGCGCACGCCAAATTAAAACCCTTCGTCGATATTGTTCGAAACGGGGCAGTTTTAACAAGCGATTGCACCGCAAATTGCGAAGGCAAAATCCTTGAAAAACCCGAAACAATTGAAAAGGCGCGCGAACAACACCAATTTTTAAGCGGCAAAACCAACAAAGTCTTCACCTCGCACGCTTGCTTTTTTAACGGCAAAACCGCCGACGCCGTCCGCATTTCCGATGTGCACATTGAAAAACTTCCACCCGAAATCATTGAACGAATTATTTCCGAGCCCGAAGTTTTGGATTGCGCAGGCTACCGAATGGCCGGCGAAATTGCCAAATATTCCCACTATGACCCAAAAGAGCATAACAATATCAAAGGCTTTGACCCCGAAACCGTAATCACACTATTGAAAAAAGTTGGTTTTCCCGAAAAAGATATCTTTATGTTTTAAACACGCTCAACGTATTCGCCTGTTCTTGTGTCAACTTTAACTCTATCCCCATTCTTAATAAACATTTGAACTTTAATAACAAGCCCACTTTCTAATTCAGCATTTTTAAGCGCCGTTCTCGCCGTGTCACCCGCCACTGCTGGGTCGGTATGAATAACTTTTAAAATTACAAATGTCGGCGGAATCACGCGCGCCAATTTTCCATTTATATATTCCAAAGTATAAATAATCGGCTCCGCCTCATTATCATATTTCAACGCATCTTTCGCCAAAGCCGCCGGCACACATTCATCTTCCCATGTTTCTTCTTCTGTAAAATGATACAAATCGCCATCCGCATACGAAAACTTCATCATACGCTTTGTAACTTCAACGTCATCAAAACTTTCATTCGGTTTAAAGTTAATTTCTTGCACCGCACCATTTTCCAAATTTTTAATTTTTGCGCGCATGAACGCCGCAAGCCTTGGTTGTTGCACTTTTTGGCATTCCACAACTGTGTAAAACTTGCCGTCCATTTTGAACAATGTTCCCGCTTTCAAATCCATTGATTTCATATCGCAATTTTACCGCGCAAAAAAATAAAAGTCAACACAAATAACTTGCTTTATTTGGAAACAAAGCCAACAACCTGTCATATAAAGCCATATGGCAAATGGAACATTAAAAATCACCACACAAATGGCTGACGGCGCTTTACCCGTCTCAAATGTAAGTTACGCAATCAAAGACAAATCCGGCCAAGTATTATTCAACGGCTTAACCAATGAAAACGGCGAAAGCGGCGTCTATACACTTGATGCCCCCTCAAAAAGTCTCTCTTTAACTCCAAATCCAAACATTAAACCTTACGGCATATATGACGTCTGGGTAGGCAAACCGGGATTCACAAGCAAAGAATACAAAGACGTTGAAATCTTCGACGGAGTAGAAGGAATCCTCCCCGTAAACATGACCCCCTTCGGCGGAACAGAAGGCGAAATTGAAGAAGAAACAATTGTAATTCCCCCCCCAACTGCCGCCTTGCCAAGTTATGACAACTCCGCCCAAGTCGCCCCCCAAGGCGAACCTATCGGCCGCGCAACTCAATCAATATCCCCCCAAGCCCTCGCCTCCGTCGTCGCCCCAGAATATATCACAGTCCATTTGGGAACTCCCGGCAATTCTTCCGCCCCAAATGTCCGCGTAAGATTTATTGATTATATAAAAAATGTGGTAAGCAGTGAAATCTATCCAACATGGCCCCTTAATTCAATCATTGCAAACACCCATGCAATTGTGTCTTTTGCATTAAATCGTATTTATACAGAATGGTATCGTGGCAGAGGTTTCAATTTTGATATAACTAATAGCACCGCCACAGACCAATACTTTGTCCCAAACCGTGAAATCTTTTCAAACATTTCCCAAATCGTTGACGGTATTTTCAACGTCTACGCCCGCCGCCAAGGTTTCCGCAACCCATATTTTACCGAATATTGTAACGGGACAACTTCAACTTGTAAAGGTATGAGTCAGTGGGGAACTGTGACTCTTGCAAATCAAGGTTTGACGCCTTTGCAAATATTGAAAAGATATTATCCGCAAGATTTGGAACTTGCAACTGCGCCGACGGCAAGTGTTACGGAAAGTTTCCCCGGGACATTGGCTTTGGGTTCAAGCGGGGAAAATGTGCGAAGAATGCAAATATTTTTAAACCGAATTCATGGCAATTTCCCAAGCATTCCAACTGTGACCGTGAATGGGCAATTTGATGCGCAAACACAAGAGGCTGTGCGTATTTTTCAAAGAAGTTTTAATTTGGTGCAAGACGGAATCATTGGGCGAAGCACTTGGAATAAGATTTCGCAAACTTATGTTGCGGTTACGGGATTAAGCGAGTTGGGTGGCGAGGGTGAGCGAATTGGTTTAAGTCCGACGCCGCCGACAAGCACAATTAGGCAAGGTAACAGAGGCGCAGATGTTATTCAAGCGCAATTTCTTTTGAATTACATTTCGCAATTTTATCCAAATGTTCCAACTGTTGTGCAAGACAGTATTTTCGGTGCGACAACTACGCAAGCGGTTCAAGCATTTCAAAGGCAATTCGGCTTGACGGCGGACGGGGTGGTTGGGCCGAATACTTGGGCAAGAATGTATGCGGTTGCGCGTGACATAATCGGAACTCAACCGCCGACGCAACCTGTGCCTCCGATTGCGCCACCTGTGACGCCGCCGACAACACCTCCGACTGTGCCTCCGACAACTTTTCCAACTATAAGGCAAGGAAGTAGAGGTGATGCGGTGCGGGCTTTGCAAGCGATGTTGAACAAAGCGCGCGTGACGTTTAATGCGATTCCTTTGTTGGCGGTTGACGGGATTTTTGGGCCGATGACGAACACGGCGGTGCGGACGTTTCAATTATATTCGGGGCTTGTGGTTGACGGAATTGTTGGGCCGCGGACTTGGGCGGCGTTGCAAGCGATACAATGATTAGTTTTTACCAATCTTCGGTGAGAGCGTTGTAGAGTTCTTCGGTTTGTTTTTGCTTCTTTATTTGAAGAAGTTTTGAATACTTTGGGCGGTCAATCATGGCCGCTTTTCGGGTTTTTGTGTCGAGATTTTTTAATTCGTTTTGTTCTTTCATGTCGGTATTATAGCACGAAATTTTGGGAAAGTCAAGAAACTTTTTTGGGGGTTAGTGCGGGTGTGTCGGACGCGGAAATATTTCGCCAAAGAAATTGCCAAACCGTGGACAGTTTTTGATTTATATGTCGCTTGCGCACCGCGAAGTCCGTTTGAGTAGTTACGCGGTGCGCCGCGCGACAAGTATTTGACAACTGTCCCGCACCGTGGCAATTTTTTGGCGGAACATTTCCGCGCTCGCCTTGCGCGTGTGAAACATTGCCCGTGGACACGGGTTCAAAAAACGGGAGTGTTTTTTGCGGGGGGGGTTTTGGGGGCGGCAGCCCCCGTCCTTTTTATTCCCCCTTTTTTAAAAGGGGGGCAGGGGGATTTAATAAGAGAAAGGCTGCGAGCGGAGCGCGCGCCACATTTCGGGGGAAGGGGCGAAGCCCTTTTCTTTTGTTATAAACTGTGGAGTGGGAAAAGAAATTTTTTTGGGGTAAGGGTGCGTAGTTATTGGGGATTTTGGCTTTTTTTGGGGGTGGGGTGTGAGGCGGACTTGACAAATGGGGAATTGTGTGATACAATGATTTTGCGCGTTAATTGGGTGGCGAGAGCGCTTTTTTAATGCAAAAACAATATTTAATTTTAGGGGATAAAAATGATTTACAGTGATGAAGAGTTGATAGCCGACATTAAGTTGGTGGCGAGTAAGTATGGGAAAAATAAGGTTTCGATTGGGGAGTATAATATGATTGGGAAGTTTGCTCCGAACACTATTGCGAAGAGGTTTGGAAGTTGGACGGCGGCGATGACGAAAGCGGGGCTTGAATACAATACAAAAGAGAAGAGAGGGAAGAGTACGATGGATAGAAGGAAGCATAGGTCGAGAGAGGTGTCGCAGACTTTGCGATTGAGTATGAATTAAAGAAAAGGTTGACAAGGGTCAGCCTTTTTTGGTACAATGGGGAGTTGACTATGCGGCGTGTTAGCGGCACGTTGTAACCCGAATGCTATATCGGGGCAGAACACTTGTTGAGGGAACGAATGATTTTTGCGGGACTTGTATGTGGTGGCGTTGAAGCGGGGAATCATGCGCATCGGGCAAAATGTGAATCGTGTCAGGTTGGGAACAAAGCAGCACTAAATATTACCGTTCGAGTGCAGCATAATCTTTTCCGCAGAGTTATTTGCATAGATGGAGCGCAAGGGCATTGTCTCGACGCAAGCGTCAACACCAATACGGCGCGCGGGGCGGGGGTGTTTAGAAATGCGCGAGGGTGTCTATAATAGGGGTATGGAAAAATTTTTGAAGTGGTTGAGTGTGACGGCGTTTGGGTTTTTGTTGTTTGGGGGAATGAATTGGTTGTTTATGGGGCTTTTTAATGTGGACATTTTTGAGACCATATTTGGGACGAGCACGGTTGCAAGGGTGCTTTATTCAATATTTGGGTTGGCGGCTTTGACATTGTTCATTATTATTTTGGCGAAAGCGTTTATGAGTAAGACCGAGACGAAAAAGATTGAGCACAAAGTCGAGGCGGTGATTGATGCGGTGAAGGGGGGGTCACGGGGGGGAACGCCCCGTGCGAAATCGGCGCCGAAATCAGCACACTAAAATATTAGTTGACATATATTGATTTAATGTATAACCTTTATCGTATGGACGCAAGTACAATTTTTGTAACAGCCAAAGGCAAGAAGATTCTTGAAAACCGTTTGGAAGAATTAGTGGGAAGCCGCGCAAGAGTTGCGGAGGATATTCGCGTGGCGCGTGAATTTGGCGATTTGAAAGAGAATAGCGAGTATGCCGCTGCGCGAGAGGCACAAGCGAATTTGGAAAACGAGATTGCGGAAATTACCGCGCAATTAAACAATTTGAAAGTGTTTAATTATGCGAAGGTTGACACAAGCAAGGTCAATATTGGCACGAAGGTGAAAATCCAAGAGCAAAGCGGGGCGAAGAAGACGCAAGAGTGGATTATTACGGGTGTGATTGAATCCGACCCGAGTAATTTTTACATTTCGAATGAGGCGCCTTTGGGGAAGGCTTTGTTGGGGAAGGTTGTTGGTGATGTTATAGAGATTCGGACGGCTACGACCGCGCACAAATATAAAATTGTTTCAATATCCGCAGGTGCGTAAGTTGAGTATGGTTGAGAAACATACGCAGGGGGGGCGTGGGGGGGAACGCCCCACATTTGCGGATTCTCATACGCATATTCCCGACTTGTCGGGCGAGTTGGCTTTTGTAATTATGGTTGGGTGTGACGTAAAGGAGTGCCGTGAGGTTGTTGCCGATTCGAAATATTGCGCGGTGGGGATTCACCCGCAGAATGCGAGCGAGTACACGGAGGAGTTTGAGAAGTGGGTGTTGGGGTGTGGGGGGTCGAGCAGAAAAGTCGGGCAAAGTTGTGATAACGGAACGCAAACGCCCCGCATCGTCGCGATTGGCGAAATTGGACTTGACTACTTCCACCACGCAGACACGAAGGAACTTCAACGAACAGTTTTTGAAAAGCAGATTTTGATTGCCGATAAGATGAAACTTCCAATCATTATTCACACTCGGAATGCGATTAGGGACACGTTGGAAATCTTAATAACGCACAAGAGCCACATTCGGCACGGGTTGTTGTTTCATTGCTTTTCCGAAACCGCCGAAGACGTAAAGACAATCCGCGAACATTTTGACGCGTATTTTGCGTTTGGTGGGGGGATTACATATTGCGAGGACGCGAGTGTTTTGGGAGTTGTGCCTTTGGGTCGAATGTTATTGGAAACGGATTCGCCGTATTTGAATCCGAAGCAGAATGGTGGGAAGAAGGTCAAGAACGAGCCGAGGAATGTGCGCTTTGTTGCCGAGTTTATTGCGGGGAAGTTGGGACTTTCTGTGGAAGAGATTGCGGAGAGGACTTTGGCGAACACAAAATCCTTTTTCAAAATACAATGAAATATGGAAACAGTAAATAACAAACAAACCGATGAAGTTGCGGAAGTAATGCTTACCCAATATGGGTGTAATTGTTTTGGGCGTGGATTGAAAAACGCTTATGCCATGCCGCAACAAAATTATTCGATGGAGCATTTTGAAGAAGACCTTGACATTTTTGTAAGATAAAAAGCAAAACCCCGCGCAGTTTTTGCGTGGGGAATCGCCTTTGTCATTGGTTTTTCTGTGGTAAGCCCTCTTTGGTAAGTGGGGTATTTAAGCATTTGCAAGAAATGCTTGATTTATACTAACAATTTTTTATTGTACTGTCAAATGATTTGTGATACAATTTTTTCATGTTTGATTTTATTAAAAATGAACACGAAGTGTTGGCGTTGTGGTCGAAAAAGGGTGTGCTTGCGCAAATGAAGTCGCGTGGAAGCAACGCAAAAGATTTATACCGCACTTTGGACGGGCCGATTACCGCGAACGGCTCGATGGGAATACATCACGCTTGGGGGCGAACTTTGAAAGATGCGCTCATCAAATATAACACCATGCAAGGGCGAAAAACGCATTTCCAAAACGGCTTTGACGCACAAGGTATGTGGGTGGAAGTTGAAGTTGAAAAGCATCTTGGATTGTCGGATAAAAAAGCAATCGCGCAATACGGTTTGGACAATTTCACCGAAAAATGTATCGAACGCGTCAATCATTTTTCCAAAATCCAAACAAATCAAAGCATTCGGCTTGGTCAAATTATGGATTGGGAAAACAGTTATTTTACCAATAGCGACCACAATATTGAATGCATTTGGAACTTTTTAAAAGTTTGCCATGAGCGCGGAATGATTAAACAAAGTTACAAAGCAATGCCTTGGTGTCCGCGTTGCGGCACAAGTTTATCCGAACACGAAATGGCGGGGCAATACAAAGACAACACCCACAATGCCGTCGTTGTCAAAGTAAAGACCGAGACGGGCGAATACATAAATATTTGGACGACTACGCCGTGGACGCTTCCGGCGAATGTCGCAATCGCCGTCAATCCGAAAGACAAACGATGGGCGCATCTTATTGGAAAAACATACGAACCAATCTTCTCGGATTTGAAAGTTCAACAATTCGAACACAAGATTATCCCTTGGGAAGAAGTCAGCATGGAAGAAGGCACCGGCGCGGTTCACATTGCCCCCGGTTGCGGCGCGGAGGATTTCGGGCTTGGACAAAAGCACAAATTGCGCAACATAATTCCCGTCGATGATGGCGGTGTTTTTACCCAAGAATTTGAGTATTTAGCGGGCAAAAACACGGTAAATTGTGAAGAAATCGTGTTCAAAAGGCTTGAAAACATGGGTAAAATCGTCAAAATTCACCCACATACGCACGCTTATCCGTTCTGTTGGCGGTGCAAAACCAATGTCATTTTCAAACTTGTCGGCGGGTGGGATATTGCGGTGGATTCGGTTCGAAAAGATTTAATAAAAGCCGCAAAAACCGTCAAATGGGAGCCCGAATATTTGGGTAAAACCATGCAAGATTGGCTTGAAAACATGGGGGATTGGAACATTTCAAGGCGTCGTTTTTATGGTTTGCCGTTGCCTTTTTATGTGTGTTCTTGCGGTCATGTTCACGTTATTGGGTCGAAAAAAGAACTTTTATCTCTTGCCGTAGGGGGGGGCGCGGGGGGGAACGCCCCGCTTCCACATTTGCACAGACCTTATATTGATGAGATTGAGATTAAATGTCCGAAATGTGGCAAACCAATCAAGCGTGTCACGGATGTCGGCGATTGTTGGCTTGACGCTGGAATTGCGCCGTTTTCGACCATGGCAAAAGAATATATGCCAAGTCAAGTTGTCATTGAAATGAAAGAGCAAGTGCGCTTGTGGTTTTATTCGCAACTTTTTATGAGTGTTGTTTTAACCGGCAAAGCGCCATATGAACGCGTGATTGGTTACGGCACGGTTTTGGATGAAAACGGCGGAAAGTTTTCCAAATCCGGCAAGAATAATATCGTTTTCGACGAAGCCGCCGAACGCTTTGGAAGTGACGCAATTCGTTACTTGTACGCGGGCGGAAATCCGTCAAATGATATTCGTTTTGGCGCAACTTTAATTGAAGAAGCCCGCCGAAAAATGCTTGCAATCTTCAATGCGTTTACGTTTTATAACACATATTATAAAATTGATAAGCCGAATATTCCGATTGAACGCCCCGAAATCACAGATGCGACCGACAAATGGTTGCTATCCGCCACAAATGAACTTATTTCAAAAACCACAAACGCGTATGAAAACTATCATATGCATGAAGTTATCGAGTTGGCAGAAGAGTTCGTGGAGGACTTGTCGAACTTCTACATAAGAACTAATAGAAGAAGGTTTTGGAAAGGGGGGGTGACGGGGGGGAACGCCCCGTCAGATAAAGCCAATGCTTACTTTTGTTTGTATAATGCAATTCGCACTTTGACTTTGATTATGGCGCCGATTACGCCATTTATGTGTGAACATATTTGGCAACAAATCCGCCGTGAAGACGATGCAGAATTAGTCGTCGCGGCAAACTTTCCTAAATGCGGGGCGTTCCCCCCCGAGCCCCCCCTGCGCAAACTTCCTAATGGCACAGAAAACACCATTTTGCAACAAGTTCGTTTTGTAAAACGCGTGATTTCGAACGCTTTGTCTTTGCGTAGTCGGGAAAACCTTAAATTGCGTCAACCTTTGTCGGTAATGTATGTTATCGCAAATGAAAAAAGTGATAAAATCGCGGTAGACGCCTTCCGTGGGGTCTTGTCCGCGGAAGCCAATGTCCGACGTACGGAATGTCTCGACACCGCGGAACGCTTCAATTTGCCCCTATTGGCGGTCAATTTCAAGCGTGCCGGCGCGGTTTTGAAAGAGCGCGTGCAATTATTGAAACAAACGCTTGCAAACTTGACCGATTCGGGCATGGAAAAGGCGGTTTCTGGATTTAAAAAAGGTTCAGTCACAATTGGCGATTTCAAAAATCTTCCCGCCGATGTATTTGAATTGAAACAAAAACCGCGCGCCGAGTTTGTGTCTTTTGTCGACGGCGATTTAACCGTGGTAATTGACACAACTTTGACGCCGGATTTGGTGGAAGAATGCATACTGCGCGAGTTAATTCGTGCAATTCAAGTCGCGCGCCAAACCGCAGATTTGGAAATTACCGCGCGCATTAAATTGGAAATCAAAACCGCCGACGCGCGAACCCGAATGGTTATTGAAAAGTTCAAAGAAAAGATTTGCGAAGAGGTTTTGGCGGTCTCGCTAAACGGGGGGGCAATAAGTGGCGCGGGGCATTTCGGAACAAAGTCAGACATAGAGGGGGCGGAAGTTGAAATCAAGTTCAAATTGGCATGAGTATGAAATAATTGCTACGGGCGGTGGCGAAAAATTGGAACGGTGGGGCAATGTGATTTTATTGCGCCCCGACCCCCAAGCCATTTGGTCACCGAACTTTGTTTTGTCAAAATATGACGGGCTTAATGCGCATTATATTCGCTCCTCAACGGGTGGCGGCAAGTGGCAAACCTTAAAGAAGTTTCCCGATGAATGGACAATTTCCTATGGCGATTTAAAGTTTATTATTTCGCCGACCAATTTTAAACACACGGGATTGTTTCCAGAGCAGGCGGTGAATTGGGACAAAATGCGCGTAGCGGTGGCGGGGACGTCGGCTTTAAAAGTTACGCATAATACGGGCGAACTTTTAAAGCCGACGCCCCCGCAAGAGCGCCCCGAAGTTTTGAATCTTTTTGGCTATACGGGCGGGGCGACGGTGGCTTGTGCAAAAAGTGGCGCAAATGTCACTCATGTGGACGCAAGTCAAGGCATGACAAATGTGTGCAAGCGGAATTGCGAACGTAATGGGCTTTCGAACGTGCGATATATTGTGGACGATTGTTTGAAATTTGTGCAACGCGAGCAACGCCGAGGCAAAAAATATGACGCAATTATTATGGACCCGCCGTCTTTTGGGCGTGGTGCGAACGGGGAAGTTTGGAAAATCGAAGACAGTTTAGAGCCGCTTGTAATGGAATGTGTGAAATTGTTGTCGGGCAAGCCTATTTTTTTCCTCATAAACTCTTACACGACGGGATTGCAACCGACAGTAATTAAAAATATATTGCAAAGGTGTTTTGAAAAACAAAAAGTGTGTGCTAAAATAGATGCATATGAAATCGGAATCCCAACCCGAGAAGGAATTGAATTGCCCGCAGGTTGCAGCGCATGGGCAACCTTTTGACCTTGGAATTATTTACGAAGACAACCATGTTGTTGTTGTGATTAAACCCCAAAATGTGCCGTGTTGTCCCGATGAAAGTGGCGACGCGAACCTTTTGGACGAATTGAAAAAGAAATATGGCTTTGTTGGATTGGTGCACAGATTAGACAGAGTGACCGGCGGGGTTATGATTTACGCGAAAACCACAAAAGCCGCAAGCCGATTAAGCGAACAAATCCGCGACGGGCGAATGGAAAAAACGTATCTTGCCGTGGTTTGCGGAACGCCAAAGGAAAGAAGTGGGACGCTTGTAAATCATTTGTACAAAAACGAATTGCAAAACACCGTGACTGTTGTGCCGAGTGCAACTACGGGCGCGAAAAGGGCAGAGTTGTCTTACACAATCTTGCCAAAGCCGCCAAAGGAAAAGCAAGATATTTCATTGGTGAGTGTGAAACTTGACACAGGGCGCAGTCACCAAATCCGTGTGCAATTTGCGCATATTGGTTGCCCGATTTTCGGCGACGCAAAATACGGTGGCGACAAATTGGGCAAAGGTTGGAAATTGGCTTTGTGGGCGCACAAGTTGACTTTTGTTCACCCGACAACCGAAGACAAGATGACTTTCATTGTTAATCCGCCCGACATTGTTCCGTGGACAGGCTTTGATTTTGAACGGCAAAGTCACAAGCAAAGGGAAAAACCCCCGTCGGCTATGCCGACACCCCCTTTACAAAGGGGGCTTTTATGAGAGTGTTTGCAATATCCGACTTGCATTTGTCGTTTCAAACCGACAAGCCGATGAACCTTTTCGGCGACAAATGGGACAATTATGAAGAAAGGATAAGACAAGATTGGAACTCGCGCGTGGGCGAAGAAGACACGGTGATTGTGGCGGGCGATATTTCTTGGGCGATGCGAATGGAAGAAACGACGAAAGATTTTGAATATTTGAAAACTTTGCGCGGGTACAAGATTATTATTCGCGGCAATCATGATTATTGGTGGAAAAGCATTTCCAAAATCCGCGAAGTTTTGGCGCCCGATGCGTATGCGTTGCAAAATGACTCGTTTGAGCGTGGTGGCATTGTGTTCGCTGGCACAAGAGGCTGGCGAGTTCCGGAACGCAGACAAACCCAAACCGAAGAGGATAAGAAGATTTACGACAGGGAAGTGATTAGGTTTGAATTAGCACTTAAAGATGCTATCGCGAAATGCGGGGCGTTCCCCCCC